>ERZ761602.1350-NODE-1350-length-44934-cov-39.352236_pt1 | contig 44934 bp, 39 predicted proteins | sample MGYA00512165_ERZ761602 | MGnify/ENA primary metagenome ERZ761602 (study PRJEB28899, sample SAMN02445085) | bioreactor sludge metagenome | biome: EBPR sludge; isolation source: Thorneside wastewater treatment plant | place: Australia: Brisbane, Thorneside...
CGCCAAATCCCAGTGCGGATCGCCGATGGCGATGTGACGTTGCCGGTGGCGTTGGTGAAACAACCCGAGCCGAGTCGCTATGCCTTAACGGTGCAGCCCGACCCGGCGGATGCGCGGGTGCGGTTGCGCGGGACCAGCACCGTCTACCGGCCTGGATTGCTGTTGGCGCCGGGTAGCTATACGGTGGAAGTCTCCAGTCTCGGCTATGAGACCCGCCAAATCCCAGTGCGGATCGCCGATGGCGATGTGACGTTGCCGGTGGCGTTGGCGAAGGTGCCGGAACTGAGGCAGTACCGGCTGACGGTACGCCCGGATCCGACCAACGCCAGGATTCGCTTGGTCAATTCCGCTCACGCATACCGGCCCGGAGTATTGCTGCCGCCGGGCAGTTACACCGTTGAGGTGGATAGCCGTGGCTATGAGTCCCGGCGGGTCGCGGTGCAAATCGCTGACGGCGATGTGACGCTGCCGGTCGAGTTGGAAAGAATGGCCTCATCCACCCCGGCCCCTTCTCCAGCGCCGTCTCAAACCCCCGCCCGCGCGGGGGAATGGCGGATCGGTTCGGTGCAAGTGGACAGTGCGCTAAGCGGGGTCGACCGGGCGGAGATCGCCCGGTTGCTGGGCGGTTACGCCGGGCGGACCGCGACGCGCGATACGCTGTTGGACAGCGCCGTGCGCGCCTATCAGGCAACGGGCGTCACGCTGAGTTTCGTGGTTCGCGGCGCGGGTTCTGCGGGAGGCGCAACCCTTTATGCGCGCGCCGCTCGCCAAGCCCGCCGCACTTACGAAAGCAGCGTTTCGATCATCAGTCGAAGCCAGCTCGAAAGCTCGGGCTTTGGCGTTTCGGTCGAATAGCTCGGCGCGCCGGCGGTCAGCGGGGCTGGCGCGCGGCCGTCGAGCTAAGCCGGCCGCGGGGTCTGGCGGTCGGTCGAGCTACGGATAGCCGGGATGATCGATCATGGCGGTGTGATCGCCGCGCACGATCGGCAGATAGCGCGGTTTCCAGAACCGCGCCCGTAGATAGGTATCGAGATCCCGTTTGGCCAAGTCGCTCTTGCTGGCCACGCCTTCCGCCAGCGCTTGCGCGATCACCCGGACCGCAACCCGAATGCTGACCTCGCGCAGTTCGGAGATCGGCGGATAGATCCGCCCGGCTTTCACATGGGCCGCCGCCGTGTATTCGGCGAGCGCATACGCCGCTTCCAGCACCATGCCGTCAGTGACCTCCCGGCATTCGGCCAGAATGGTTCCAAAGCCCAACCCAGGGAAAATAAAAGCGTTGTTGCCCTGGCCCACCGGGTAGAGGCGCCCGTCTCTTTCCACATCGGGAAACGGACTTCCAGTGGCGATGATGGCCCGGCCTTCGCTCCAATCCAAAATATCTTGCGGTAGCGCTTCGCAGGCGGATGTAGGATTGGACAGCGGGAAAATAATCGGCCGGGTCGCATTGCGGGTCATCGCCTGCACCACGGGATGGTTGAAAGCGCCGGTTTGCCCGCTCAGTCCGAGCAGCGCGGTCGCCTTGGTGTGTTCGATCGTTTCAAGCAACGTGGGAATGTCGTTGGCGATGCGCCAATCGGCGATATTGTCACGTGGTTGCACGAAGGGTTGCTTGTAGGGTTCGACGTTGCGACCTTCCACCAGCAAACCTCGGGAATCCAACACACAAACCCGGTCGCGGGCTTCCTCCGGACTCAAGCCTTCACGCAAAAGCCCCTGAGTGATGGCCCAGGCCACGCCGATGCCGCCGGCGCCGGCGCCCAGAATGACGATGCGTTGTTCGCTTAAGGTTTCGCCTTTGAGCCGGCTGGCCGAAAGCAAACCGGCTAACGCAACCGCGCCGGTGCCTTGAATATCGTCGTTAAAGGATGGCAGTTGCTTGCGGTAGCGCTCCAGGACCGTAAAGGCCACATCCTTGGATAAATCTTCCCACTGAATCACGGCGCGCGGCCAGCGCTCGTGAATGGCCTTGACGAACTTATCCAGAAAAGTCAGGTAGCGTTCGCCGCGCAAGCGCCGCTGGCGCACGCCCAGATAAAATTCATCGTTCAGCAGTTCTAGGCGGTCGGTGCCCACGTCCAGCTTGACCGGCATGGTATGGAAGGGGTTGACGCCGCCGCCGATGGTGTAAATTGCCAGTTTGCCGATCGCGATGGCCAACCCCCCGTAACCCTGATCGCCGATGCCGAGGATGGCCGAGGAGTCGGTGGCGACGATCATCCGCACGTCGTTCCAGGGAAAATTGCGGACCACGCCGGCGGCGCGGTCGATATTGAGCGGTGAAAACGACAGCCCGCGCGGGTTTTGATAGAGATGGCTGAACTGTTGGACCGCCTGTCCGACCGTCGGGGTGTAAATGATCGGCATCATTTCCTCAAGATGCCGTTCGAGCAGCGCGTAAAACAAGGTTTCGGCGCGCTCCTGCAAGGCGCGCAAATATTGGTATTTGGCGATGGGGTCAGGTTCCCGCAAAAACCCGCGATAGACCCGCTCGACCTGTTGTTCCAGAGTGTTGACTTGAGGCGGCAGCAGGCCATCCAACCCTAAAGCGACGCGCTCGTCCTCGGTAAAGGCGGTGCCCTTGTTGCTCAGGACCAGTCGCAACAGAGCGATGCCCTCCAAATAAACCTCCATGTACTCTTGACCTTCCGCGTCGGTTTTAATGTCGAAGTAGGGGCTGATCGGGTCTCGTTTCATCGGATGACTTTTAACAGGTAGACAGAAAATGACGGCTATGTAATAAAATGAACATGAAATTATAGCATTATTTAGATAAAAAGTCAAAAAAATGGACTGTTCCTGATCTTGGGGGTCACCATTCTGGCTCGGAGTAACACATGGACTCAATCGGTCCATTTTGGACCGATTTTACAGAAATTTAAGGTCAGTCAAGTGATTTTTGTTGTCAATTTTGGTTACGTCTACTCACAATCCGCTGTTCGATCTGATTGTCCGTATTGTAAAAATACAAAAATCTCGACTAAAATAATAAAAATTATCTGGAAAACAAACCCGCCCGCGCTTTTATGTTACTTTATTGATGCATTTAATCGGTCGAGCGTTAACAATGTAGGGATTATAGACTGAATGGCGTTCAATAACAGTTCAGGAGTTCGGTCAAAATAGGTATGACTCTTGCAGTAATGTTCTCGTACCTTAGTAATGCTTCCAATATTATCTACCTGGAACTCGCGTAGATGAACATTCAACTTCAGCGTAAACAGACGATCATCGTGGGATTGGCCATGACTCTGGCGGTGGCGTCTTATTGGATTCCGATGCCGCAGCGATCTACGGCCCTTGAGACGGAGCCGAGTCTAACCGAGCCGGTCGAAGCATCCAAGGCGATTAACGCCATCGCCTTTGCCCGCGAGCCTTCCATGACGCAGCGGTTCCTCGTGGCGGATCAACTTATTCCAGTCGAACCGCCACAGTTGGATTCGGCCGTGCTCGACGCGCAAAGGGTTTCGCAACCTTCATCGTCTCAAAAGCACTTTCTCAAGCCGCAAGAGCTTGGGAATGGGGGTTCGGCCCGTTTGGACAATATGCTGTTGGTACCCGTTCGCAATCTCGATCAGCTCAAAAAACGTTAACGGGTTCGTGATCTCCACTTTTTAGAAGTGGAGTATTAGCTGATAGCCACTATCTTAGTTAATAAGCGATGTTTAGATCGGCTGAAGGGGCGACCGCGAGTCGCCCCTTTATTATTGGTGACGGTCCATTTTTCAGCGGCTCTCGAATGGTTCCGCCCCGATCCTTTGCCTGTTCGGGCGCTGGTTCAAACCGCTTTCCCTGACGCCCGCTCGCCGCTGGCGCCGCTGCGGTCTCGCTCGCGCGATTCTCCTTGCGGGCCATCCTGAACGGCCTATTCTGGCTTATACTGTCCGTAGGGGCCTTACCAGCGGCGACCCGGTCTTGTGAAGGCCAGGACGCCTTAACATTTCCTTGAAAACATAATGGCCCCGCAATCGGCAAGGAGAATCATTCATGACTTTCAATACTATACGGGTCGGAAATCGTGGCCCGGTATGCCTGATTACGCTCGACCGGCCTAAAGCCTTCAACGCGCTGTCCAACGATCTGATGGATGAATTGACGCAAGCTTTGGATGCCGCCGAGGGAGATGACGCGATCCGGGCCATCGTGTTAACCGGAGGTGAAAAGGTGTTCGCCGCTGGCGCTGATATCAAGGGAATGAAGGATTATTCTTACATGGATGCGTACAAGGGTAATTTCATCACCCGCAATTGGGAGCGGGTCAGCCGGTGCCGCAAGCCGGTGATCGCGGCGGTGGCGGGGTATGCCTTGGGCGGCGGCTGCGAGCTGGCGATGATGTGCGATTTCATTCTGGCGGCCGATAACGCCAAGTTCGGTCAACCCGAAATCAAGCTCGGCATTTTACCAGGGGCGGGCGGTACCCAACGGCTCACTCGCTTGATCGGCAAATCCAAGGCGATGGAGTTGTGTCTGACGGGCCGGATGATGGATGCGATCGAAGCCGAACGCTCGGGCTTGGTCAGCCGGATCGTGCCGGTGGCCGAGCTGCTCGCGGAAGCGGTCAAAACCGCTGAATTGATCGCCGCGCAGTCTCTGCCGGCGGTGATGATGACCAAGGAATGCGTCAACCGCGCCCTTGAAACCTCGCTGGCCGAGGGCCTGCTGTTCGAGCGCCGCACCTTTCACGCCGTGTTCGCCACGCAGGATCAGAAAGAAGGCATGGAGGCATTCACCGGCAAACGCGCGCCGGATTTCAAGCACCGCTGATCGCTCGCCGCTTGATTCACGGGATCGTCGAGAACAATTGATTAACGGAAAACCAAAAAATTCAATATAATATTTAATGTTTATCCAAACCGGCATGGTTCCAAAAGCCGGAAAAGACTAAGTCACAATCTCCACTAGAAGGGATAAGCGATGGAAATCAAGAAAGTCGGTGTGATGGGCTGTGGTGCGATGGGTCTGGGCGTGGCGCAAGTCTGCGCGCAGGCCGGTATCCCAACGGTCGCGGTCAAGGCGACGCCGGGCTCGACGGATAAAATCCGGGCGGGACTGGATAAATCCCTTGGCAAGATGGTCGAACGCGGCAAGATGACCACCGAGCAGAAGGATTCCACGCTCGGCCTGTTGCAACTGACCAACAAGGAAGAAGATGTCGCCGGTTGCGATCTGATCATCGAGTCGATCATCGAGGATTTGGAGACCAAGAAAGCACTGTTCCAGCGTTTGGAAGGAATCGTCTCGCCGGAGGCGTTGTTGACCACCAATACCTCGACTTTGTCGGTGACGGCGCTGATGGCGGTTTGCAAGCATCGCGGGCGGGTAGCCGGCTTGCACTTCTTCAATCCGGCGACGGTGATGAAGCTGGTGGAGATCATCCACGCGTTCGAGACCTCGGACACGACGATCGGTACGCTCAATGAGTTTTGCAAGAAGCTCAAGAAAGATCCAGTGATCGTGCAAGACACCACCGGCTTCATCGTCAACCGGCTTCTGACACCTTATATGTTGAGCGCGATCCGGTTGTTGGAAATGGGCACCGGCACCATCGCCGACATCGACCACGCCATGAAATCGGGCGCCGGCCATCCGATGGGTCCGTTCGAACTGGCCGATTACATCGGGCTGGACGTGGTCGAAGCGATGACCATGAACATTTATCAGGACATGCACCAGCCGCATGTTTCGCCGCCCCATACCCTGACCCGGCTGGTCCAGCTCGGTTATCTGGGCCGCAAGACCAACAAGGGGTTTTACGACTATTCGGCCAAGCCGCCGGTGGCGAACCCGCAACTGCGCCATCCGGTCGCCTGATCGCGGTTGCCTGAGGATTGGATCTCGCGCCAGGGAGGGTGCGGAAACGCCGCGTTTTGTCTGTTAGTCGCCCCCGCCGTAGCGCTGCTCCAGCCAGGCGAATACCGCCCGCATCGCCATCGCTTCGCCGCCTTCAGGCCGCCCTGGTTGAGTCTTGAGATTCCAGGCCATCAGATCGAAATGCGCCCAGGGAATTTCATCCGGCACGAATTCCTTTAAAAACAACGCCGCTGTAATCGCCCCCGCATAGGACGATTCGGAAGCGTTGGCGATATCCGCAATCTTGCTATCGAGCAGATCTCGATATGCGGCATGCAGCGGCAAGCGCCAGAATGGGTCTTGCTCGCGTTGCGAAGCCGCCAGCAAACCGGCCGCCAAGGTTTCATCGTTGCAAAACAGCGCTGGAACGTCGGCGCCCAGCGCGACTCGGGCCGCGCCGGTCAAGGTGGCGAAATCCAACAGAACCGCCGGGCGCTCGCTTGCGGCCTCCGCCAGCGCGTCGCAGAGCACGAGCCGGCCCTCGGCATCGGTGTTATGGATCTCAATCGTGATCCCCTGGCGCGAACGCAGCACATCGCCCGGCCGGAAGGCGTTGCCAGACACCGCGTTGTCGGCTGCCGCCACTAAAACGCGCAGCCGCACCGGCAGTCGGGCGCTCATGATCAAGCGCGCGAGTCCCAGGGCAGTTGCCGCGCCGCCCATGTCCTTTTTCATCAGGCGCATGGCGCTGGAGGGCTTCAAATCCAAGCCGCCGGTATCGAAACAGATGCCCTTGCCCAGCACCGTAACTTTAGGATGGCCAGGCTCGCCCCAACGCAGATCGAGCAAGCGGGGCGGATGGCTGCTGGCGCGACCGACGGCGTGGATGGTCGGATAATTGTGGGCGAGCAGTTCATCCCCGACGATCTGTTCGATTGACGCGCCGAAAGCCTGCCCTAATTCCGCCATGGCCTGGGCTAACTGTTCCGGCATCATCTCTTCGGCGGGGGTATTGATCAGGTCGCGGACGCCGCCGACGGCTTCGACCAGCGCCAAAATGCGGCCGCCGTCGCAGGCTGCATCCAAGGCCAGCCTCGCCATGGCCCGCTTGGGTTCCTTGTACCGGTCGAACTGATAAGCGCCCAGGGCCCAACCCAGCGTCAGCCGCTGCAAATTTTCGGCTTCGTATGGCGCATCAAGGTAATAGTCGCCTTCTGGCAACGCGGCCGGCAATCCTGCCAGAGCCCAAAGATCAGCGGGGGTTCCGATGCAAGCCACCACCGCCCTCAAAGCGCCATCGGCGTCGGGTATGAGGGTGAAACGGCCCGGTTTCGATTTGAAACCGGCGGCGCTCAGCCACCGCCGTAAAAAATCCTCTTGCCGCGCCAGCCACGCTTCAAAGTCGGTTTCAGTCACCACGATGAGGGGAATGCAACCGGCGCTGCGGCCGCTGAGTAAACCGTGGCTCATGTCAAGCTCTCCATTGATCAAGCACTGGATTGTCGCCGGTGGAGTACAGTGCTTTTTGGTGGTGTTCGGCGCAAAATTCCGGGGTTTTATCGCCCATCGATGAGATCGCAACCTTGTACTCAATTCTCGACCAGCGTTTGACCCGACTGTTGGCTTCCGATGCGCGTTCGTTGTTAGAGGGGCGTCTGCTCGGTTTGGAACGAGAGGCGCTTCGCGTCGCCCCGGACGGCTATATTTCGCAAGTCGCCCATCCCAAGGTGCTGGGGTCGGCGTTGACCCATCCCTATATCACGACCGACTACTCTGAAGCATTGCTGGAGTTTATCACCCCGCCGCTGCCGACGGCGCTTGAAGCGTTGCGCTTCTTGGATGAGGTCCATCGTTTTGTTTACCGGCATATCGGTGATGAACTGTTGTGGGCCGCCAGCATGCCGTGCATTGTCGCTGGCGAGGAGAGCATTCCCATCGCCGACTACGGCCGCTCCAATCTCGGTTTGATGAAACATGTCTACCGGCGTGGGCTGGCGTGGCGGTACGGGCGCATCATGCAGGTGATCGCCGGCATCCATTTCAATTTTTCGCTGCCGGATGAATTTTGGACGGCGTTTCAACAACAGGAAGGGGACCGTCGTTCGCCGCGTGATTTCCGCTCTGAGAGCTACTTCGGCTTAATTCGCAACCTACAGCGATTCGGCTGGCTCATTTTATATTTGTTTGGCGCATCGCCGGCCGTGTGTAAATCCTTCCTCGACGGTAAATCTACCCCCTTGCTCGACTATGACGATCATACTTGCTACGGGCCTTACGCCACCTCGCTGCGGATGAGCAACATCGGTTACACCAACCGCACCGAGAAAAAGAGCGGGGTCAACGTTTGCTACAACTCTCTGGATGAATATATCGCCAGTCTTGGCCAGGCGACCGTGACGCCGTGGCCGCCTTACCACAACATCGGCGTCAAGGTCGATGGCGAGTATCGTCAGCTCAACGCCAACATCCTGCAAATCGAGAACGAATATTACACCTCCATGCGGCCCAAGCAGCCGCCACAAGGCAATGAGAAACCGGCGCTGGCGTTGAAGCGGCGCGGCGTGCGCTATGTCGAGCTGCGCTCGGTCGATATCAACCCGCTCGATCCGCTGGGCGTGAACCCGACCCAACTCCGATTTCTGGAAGCGTTTCTGCTGTTTTGCTTGTTGAACGAATCGCCGCTTTTGGATGCGGACGAACGGCGGATGATCGACGACAATCAGATGGCCACCGCATTGAACGGCCGCGATCCGGACTTGCATCTCTACCGCCGTCGGGAGCCAGCGGTGCCGATGCGAGAGTGGGCGGCTGAGATTTTGAGCCTGTTGCAACCCATTTGCGAGCTGCTGGACAACGGTGAGCCCAGCCGGCTCTATGCGGCGGCCTTGACCGAACAGCAACAGGTGTTATCCGATCCCGAGCGGACGCCAGCGGCCCGGATGATGGCCGAGATGCGGGCCAGCGGCGAAAATTTTTTCCGCTGCACCCGACAATTGTCGGAACGACACCGCCGCTTTTTCGAAGAGCGGCCGTTGGATCAAAGTCGGCTAAGCTTTTTCAACGAAGCGGCGGAGCAGTCCTTGCGGGCGCAACAGACCCTTGAGGCGGCGGACGATAAACCGTTCGATGAATTTTTAGCGGATTATTTCGCCCAAAGCTAACCGTCGGCTGCTGGCTTGGCTATCGAAGGCCGACTGCGATCGCGTTGGCGTTCGCCAATCGGGCGAAACAAGACGACGCGCGAGCAAATGATGGCGCTTGAAGCCTTTTAAAAATGGCGGGCTAGGTCAACGTCGGTTGGCGTCGGCACTCAACCAACCGTTCAGAAAACCGTCGAACCACCGCTCCAGCGCCGCGTCGTCACGTGCGTGACGGTCGCGTTGTTCGGCGGCCGATTGCGCGCCGGGCGCGGTCAGTTCGGCCGCGCCCTCCACCAGCCACGCTTCAAGAATTCGCTGGTTGACCTCCGGATGAAATTGCAAGCCGACAGCGTTAGCGCCGTAGCGGTAAGCTTGGTGCGGAAAACGCTCGCCGCTCGCCAGCAATTCCGCGCCGGCCGGCAGTTCAAAACCTTCGCGATGCCAGTGATACACCTGTAGCGGCGCGTCGAACACGGCATGCCCCGCCGGCGTCGGCCGCACTCCGAAATAACCGATTTCCGCCAAGCCTTGCGGGTGCGGCTTGACCGTTGCGCCCAAGGCCCGCGCCAGCAGTTGCGCGCCCAGGCAAATGCCCAGAAACGGCCGGCCGGAGGCCAGCGCTTGGGGAATCCAATCGAGTTGCGCCCGAATGCCCGGCAGCGCGCCGTCATCGTTCGCGCTCATCGGCCCGCCGAACACCACCGCGCCCGCGTAACCGTCCAGGCCGGCCGGCAGGGGTTGGCCGGCTTGCGGATAACAGTACTCCAGCTGATGGCCGCGCTGACGCAACAGACGACGGCAGCGGCCGGGGCTGGCATCCGGCGCTTGCATCACCAGCAACAGGCGCGGCGCTCCATCCATCAGGCGGGCTCGCGCGGGAATTCCGGGGCCGTGGCGCGCCGATAATCCTTCAAGGTTTCCGCGATCAAAAAGGCCAGTTCCAGGCTTTGCGAGGCGTTCAGGCGCGGGTCGCAGTGGGTGTGATAGCGGTCGGCCAGCCCCTGCTCGGTGATCGCCTGAGCGCCTCCCACGCATTCGGTGACATCCTGGCCGGTCAACTCGAAATGCATCCCGCCCGGAATGCTGCCTTCGGCGCGGTGGATGGCGAAGAAAGCGCGGACCTCATCGAGAATCCGGGCGAACGGCCGCGTTTTATAGCCGTTGCCGGTTTCCCTGGTGTTGCCGTGCATCGGATCGCACGACCAGATCACCTGGCGACCCTCGCGTTGGACCATCCGAATGAGCGGGGGCAACGCGGTTTCGATCTTGTCCGCGCCCATTCGCGCGATCAGGGTCAGCCGGCCGGGTCGGTCGTCGGGATTGAGGAGATCCAGCAACCGCACGAGCATATCGGGGTCGGCGGTCGGACCCAGTTTGAGGCCGATGGGGTTGGCGATGCCGCGCATGAACTCGACGTGCGCGCCGTCCGGTTGGCGGGTGCGTTCACCGATCCACAGGAAATGCGCCGAACCGTCGTACCAGTCGTCGGTCGAGGGGTCTTGGCGAGTCAACGCCTGCTCGTAACCCAACAACAGCGCTTCGTGAGAGGTGTAGAACTGAACTTGCCGCACTTGCGGTTCGGTCGCGGCATCCAGCCCGCACGCGCGCATGAAGGCCAGCGTTTCGCTGATGCGGTGGGCTAGATCGTGATAGCGCTCGCCTTGCGGGCTGGTGCGCAGGAAGTCGAGGTTCCATTGCTGGACCCGGTGCAAATCGGCGAAACCGCCCTGAGCCAGCGCTCGCAGCAAGTTCAAGGTGGCCGCCGATTGCGCGTAGGCGCGCAGTTGCCGGCGCGGGTCGGGCTGCCGGGCGTCGGCGGTAAAATCGAGCGCGTTGACGATGTCGCCGCGATAGCTGGGCAGAACGGTTCCCGCGCGAGATTCGGTCGGAGCGCTGCGCGGCTTGGCGAATTGACCGGCCATCCGCCCGACCTTGACCACCGGGCAGGCGGCGGCGAAGGTCAGCACCACCGCCATTTGCAGCAGCACCCGAAAGGTATCGGTGATCGCGCGCTCGTTGAAGTCGGCGAAGCTCTCGGCGCAGTCGCCGCCTTGAAGCAGAAACGCCCGGCCGGCGGCGACATCGGCCAATTGTTCGCGCAAGGCGCGGATTTCCCCGGCAAACACCAAGGGCAACGAAGTCGCTAACCGTTCTTCCACTTCGGCCAGCGCCAGCTCATCGTCATAAACCGGCTGTTGCGCTGCCGGTCGGTCGCGCCAGCCGCGCGGGGACCAGCAGCTCCGAGCAGATTGAATGGGTTGAGACATCAAGGTATCCGAAAAGAGTTGTGTGGGATTTAACGGGGGATTCGCCCCGCGCGAACGCTCGGCATGCCCCGTTGGCAAGTTAAAATAACCGTCGCAAACGTACAATGACCTCCGATCACTTTATCGCTTGCGCGCTGGATCGACATGAATGAGCTTTCGACCGCTCGGCATCCCTCGCCGTATCTGCTGCTGGTGCTGACCACGCTGTTCTGGTCGGGCAATTTCGTATTGGGCCGGGCGGTTCACGCGGTCTTTACTCCGTTTGCGCTGTCGTTTTGGCGGTGGGCGCTGGCGCTGGCGCTGTTGTTGCCGTTCGTATGGAGTTCGTTACGCGCCCAAGGCCCGCTGCTGCGCCGCCAATGGCCGATACTGCTGCTGCTCAGCGTGCTCGGTGTGGTCAATTTCAACACCTTCGTCTACATCGGATTGCAAAAGACCACCGCAACCAACGCCTTGATCATGCTCTCGATCACGCCGGTATTGATCGTGGGATTGTCGTTTTTGTTGCTGCGCCAGACCGTGACGGCCTGGCAGGCGTCAGGCATTGTGATTTCGCTGGCCGGAGTGCTAGTGATCGTCGCTCGGGGCGATTGGCGGGCGCTGCTGGCGCGGCAAATCAACCCCGGCGATCTGTGGGTGCTGGCGGCGGTGCTCAGTTGGGCGCTGTATTCGGTGTGCTTGCGCTGGCGGCCGGCCGAACTTAAAGCCTTAAACTTTCAGGCCGCCACCATGCTGTTTGGCACGCTGATTCTAGCGCCGCTGTACGGCTGGGATTTACTGCAGGGCCACACCATCGCGGTCAATACCGCGACTGTGGGAACCGTTCTCTATCTCGCCCTGTTTCCCTCGATCCTCGCCTATATTTTCTGGAATCGGGCCGTGGCCGAATTGGGGGCCAACCGCACCGGCCAGTTTTTGCACCTGATGCCGGCCTTTGGGGCGGTGCTGTCCATGATCTTTCTAGGCGAGCGGCTGTACGCTTTCCACGCCGCCGGCATCGCGCTGATTGCTTTGGGCATCTGGCTGGCGACAGCTTACGGACGGCGGTCCGCTTGAGGTTTCGACGCATTCACTCGATCGTGGACAAAGGCCGCTTTCAATCGGCCAGCAACCAGTCGCGCACTACCGCGATTTGATCGTCGGCCATCAGCGCCGGAGCGTGGCCCATGCCGGGAAACTCGACCAGTTTGGCCTTGGGACCGCGCTCGGTCATGGCGATGGCGTCGGGATGATCCAACACGTCGGAATGGGCGCCGCGCAACAGCAAGGTCGGGCATCGGATCGCATCCCAGACCGACCACAGGTCGATGTCTTTGATTTCCATGTTTTTGAACGTCTCGGCAATGCCCGGATCGTAAGCGGTGGTATAGCGTCCGTCTTCCAACTGGCGGGCGCTGTTAACGATCATGCGCCGCCATTGCTCGTCGGTTAACCGGCCGAAGGGAGCCGCAAAAACGCGCAACGCGCGATCCATGTCCTCAAGGCTGTTCCAGGCGACGACCCGTCCGACATAATCGGCGATTCGTTTCAAGCCGGCGGCGGGGATGCGAGGCCCGACATCGTTGATCACCAATTTGTGAATCGGCGTGTTGGGGTAACGGGCCAAAAACATTCCGATCAGGCCACCCATCGAGGTGCCGATCCAATCCAGGCGCTGTGCGTCAATCCGCGCGAGCAACATGGCCATGTCGCTGACGTAAAGCGGATAGCCGTAGTCCAGTTTGTCCGGCAACCAATCGCTTTGGCCCCGGCCTACCACATCGGGACAGATAACGCGATAGTCCTGTTCCAAGGCGGCGGCGAGAAAGTCGAAATCGCGGCCGGTGCGGGTCAAGCCGTGCACGCAAATCAAGACCTTGGGATTGGCGGGATCGCCCCATTCCGTGTAATGCACCCCGTGAAAACCGTGGGGGCCCAGCGCGCGGTAGCGGTGGGAAGTCATCGCCATGGAACGATCTCCTGATTTTTAGCGCCATTATCCGGCAAGCGTGGCGGGGCGACTATAATTTTGTCACCTGTTCAATATTAAAGATTCCAAGCGTGAGTACATTGCATTATATCGAGAGCGGCCAGGGCGAACCGGTGGTGTTGCTGCACAGCGGCGGCATGAGCGGCCAGGAATGGAAGCCCCAAATCCCGTTGTTTGCCCGGCATTTTCGGGTCATTGCGCCCGATCACCTCGGCCACGGCGGCAGCCCGATGGTGGCCGAGAAACTGACGGTGGGCGATATGGGACGGGCCGTGTTAGAGCTGCTCGACGACTTGCGGGTGGGGCAAGCGCATCTGGTCGGGTCGTCGCTGGGCGGGGCGGTCGCGCTGTGGTTGACTCTCTACCATCCGCAGCGGGTCAGCAAACTAGTCCTTTATCGAGTCGGTTATCGCAAGGACCAAAAAACCCACGCCGGCACCCGCGACATGGCTGATCCCGCGTATTGGCGCGATGTTGGCATGCACAAGTGGCTGAGCGATATCCACGAACCGCAAGGCGGTCCGGAAGCCTGGCAAGACGTCATCGGCCGAGTGTCGGAAGCGTTGGATCCGGCCACCACCGAGCACGCGCATCCTTTGGAAATTCTGGAGAATATTTTTCAGCCGACTTTGTTGATCGTCGGTGATCGAGACCCGGTCGCGCCGCTGGAGCAGATTTTGGAAATGTTCGGGGTGATTGCCAATTGCGGTTTGTGGGTCATGCCTTACGCCACCCATGTCACCGCGACAGGTACGTGGCGATCGAAACATTTCGCTTTGGAGGTAACACGATTTATACAAAAACAATGATAGTATGTTGGCGGATTAGTAGTTGAATGGTTTTATCATGTTGCAAGCAGAAAAATTTTTATCAACAATTAACTATGACGGCTTATTACTTAAAAAACCTGCTGAGGGGGAGTAACGCAAAGCAGCTTGTTGCCATTAGGACTGCGTAATGGCGTAACTGTAATGAGGGTCAGTGATTTTTCTAATGCCATTAGACATAAATCGATCAGTTTGATGCAGCTTTCTGATAGAAATAGAATTTTGTAAGCTCTGAATTTAATGCTGTTATTAAATTGGGGTGCTAAACCATTGTTTTTGGTTAAGCAACTAATTTGAAAGAGAAGATCAAATTTATGTCAAATGATGTTAAATGCCAGCCACTTATCGATATGCTTATGGATATTCATAAGCATAAGAGAACAGGTTATCTTTATATTCGTACTTCAGGGCGCGCTGGTATTATAACAGTCAGTAATGGAGAAATATTAAAAGTGGTTTATCGGCAGTTTTCAGGAAAGTTAGCTGTAGAAAATATTCTAAATGATGGATTTAATGATCTAAAGTTTACTCCAGTCGATAAAGTTTCCTCTTTGAAAGATCCCGATGGTGACGAATTGTTTGGATTGCTGAAAAGCCCGGAAAAGAAGTCATTGAGACCATTATCCTCTACAGCGGCTCTTGCTGTTGATTTTCATAGAGAAGCCCGAAGATTGATAGAGGATGTTTATGGGGCTAGTGGATCGAAAAAAGTCGATTCCATCGCTGTTCAATTTTCGCCGCAAGAACAGCCAAGAGAGTTTTTGGATAAATGCCGGGAATTGTTGTCGATCTCGTTTGGAGAAGAAAAAGCTTGGCAACAATTTGAGAAACTCTACAAGCAATTAGTTTAGATAGGGTGAGGCAATGAGTTACGATCAACTAATGTACTTTAATTCGTATTTTATCGTATTCGCTTGGCTATTTGCTGCTGTTGTCAGTTTTTTTCTTCGTCATCCTTATAAAAGTAGTGGCAGTACGCATCTTAAAACAGGCTGGACTCTTGTAATGTTGGGATCGTTGATTGTTTCCATTAGAATGGTTTGGCTCATATTGCCGGGCTACAAGGAAGCTGAGGCATCCGAGCTTTTGTTTAACATGTATATGCTCAGATATTTGATAGGTGCAGCCGGTGCGATATTGATCGGTTGGGGGATGTTGTTACTGATTATTAATTATTTTATCATCAAGGTTAAAATGGAAAACTAATCCGATGATTAAATTAATCATTTTTGCTATTTTTTTAATATTGCAACCAGTGAGCCAAACATGGGCCGCCATGTCAGTGGTTAATAACCATATCAGAATATTTGAAGACACTTTATGGTTGATTACTTTTTTATTAATGAGTTGTTTTGGTCTTTTAATGCGATTTGTCTCGGCCGGGACTATGAAATTAGGTTATTTTATCTTAGGAATAGCCGGATTTGCTGGATTGTTCTGGAAAGGAATTGGGCTGATCAGTAGAGTATTTTCGCTTGCAGACCCTGTTTGGCTTTTTACGATTATCAGGCAACTTCTGGAGGCATTGACGGGTTTTATATTGGCGGTTGCATTTCTTTTTCTAAGCTATGGTCTTATTAAATTATTTAAGTAGATTTTTTGAGTGAATTTTAGTAAATAAATAATATGTTGGAGTCCTTCAATGTTTAATGGGCGGATCTCATCAGGGAGATTTTTATGATTTTAGTGCTAGCGTTTTTTTGGCTGATTGCCTGTGCTCCCATTTTAGTTTTTCCTATTTTCGATACTAGCCAGGAGCTACGATTTAATTATTCGTTAATGGCTCAAATCGTGGCGCCCTTCGTGGCGACCTTTTGCTGCTATTATGCCTCAAGTGGGTTTACAAGAACGGGTTCGATACGTAAAGTATTGATATTAATAGGTACCGGACTGATGTGTTGGGGTAGCGGGGCTATCCTGTATGCTATGTATCCATTATTGAATGATGGGCGAGAGACGCCTTTCCCATGGTATTCGGATATCGGTTATCTATTGCTGGTTCCCTTTATGTTGGCGGCGCTTTCGATCTTCAAAAAGAACCTCAATATTGAAATCCCTTTATTTGCAAAACTGAGTGGGATCATTTTTTTCTTGATGGCTTTGACCGTGTCAATTTATATTAATTTATCCAAGCTCAGCGACGCGAGTTCGGTAGTCTCTTATATTGTGATCCTATGTTATGTTTTAGGCGATCCATTGCTATTGACCAGCACCATCGTGAGCATGTCGGTTTTGACCGGAGATTTCGTCCGCTCATGGTGGCTGATCTTTTTAGGTTTGATCTGTTATTATCTCGGCGATCTTGTGTACAATTATCTGGCCTTGCTGGGTGAATACCGTACGGGTCATCCGATCGATATAACGTGGCCCTTGGGTTTCGGTTTTATTGCCGTGGCCGCGCTGATGATGGGTTCCGCCCCTAAAAGAGCGTAGCTCGAAACCCTTAGGCGATTGCGCCTAGCAGGCATATTCCAGGAAAGATCGAAGGAAATCCGCAACGGTCGCCCGACCCCGAAAGACGCCGTAATGGCCTTCGCAGAGGATGTCGGCGTCCAATGCAAGCATCTGGTGTAGTGAGGCGACATAATCGGCCTGGTTGGAGCGCAGGCGCTCGTCCAACGGGCCGTGGACGTCTTGCGCGAACAGCACGGTTTGGCCTTCGGATTCCACTAAAAACGCCAGCGATCCCGGCGAGTGGCCAGGAATGTGCAGCGCGGTGATCGAGCGCTCGTTCAAGGTCAGGATGTTTCGTGCGCCGCTCAAGCGGCGGTCGATGGGACAGGGAAGTAACTTGGCCCCATACCAACTGGCTGCGGTGACTTCGTTATCGCCGCGCTCCACAAAATCAGCGTCCAATTCATGGGCGATCACCGGACAGCCCAAGTAATCGCGCAGGCCCGAAGCGCCGCCGCTGTGATCGTAATGACAATGGGTGAGCAGCACGTAAACGATCTGCTCCGGCCGCACCCCGGTTTTTGCGATCTGATCGAGCAATTGCTTTTGGCCCCGGCCCGTGCCGGCATCGACCAGCGCCGCCTGGCCGTCGAAATGAATCAGATAAGCGGCGGCGTCCTCTGGGGCTGTCAGGCCGTAACCGCCCACCTGAAAGATTTCTCGGGTGATGGTGATCGGGCGCAGCATTCTGGTATTTTTCCTCGGTCGTTGCTTGGCGAGTTTTAAGGTAATGCTATGACTCATAGAGAATTTTAGGATGGGGCATCCACTTCCGCAGGACGGACGGCGCGAGCCAATTTGTCGAGCACCCCGTTGACGAAGCGGTGTCCTTGTTCGGCTCCGAACACCTTGGCCAGTTCGACCGCCTCGTTGAGCACGATCCGGTAGGCGATATCGGGATGAGCGATCAGCTCATAACCGCCGATGCGCAAAATGGCCTGCTCCACCGGATCGATCTGGCTGATCGGGCGATCCAGGAACGGAGCCAGCACGGCGTCGATTTCGGCAGCGCGCACCGGAATTTGAAACACCAATTCCCGAAAATAATCCGGATCGGCCTTGACCAAATCCTGATCGGCCAGAAACTGGCTGGCGATCCGGACAGGGTCTTGTCCGGTTAACTGCCATTGATAGAGCGCCTGCGCGGCGCAGCGGCGCGCCCAGGCGCGCTTGCCGGCAGGATTTTTGCCGGACGGATTTTTGCGGTTGGGATCACGCACGAGTCAACCTTTCAACCGCCGCAGCAAGCTGACCATTTCCAAGACCGACATGGCGGCTTCGACGCCTTTATTACCGGCCTTGGTCCCGGCCCGTTCCACCGCCTGATCGATGGTGTCCACGGTCAGCACGCCAAAGCCGATGGGAATATCGTAGCGCAGCGACACGCTGGCCAAGCCTTTGGTGCATTCGCCGGCCACGTATTCAAAATGCGGGGTGCCTCCCCGGATCACCGCGCCGAGGGCGATTAGGCCATCGTAGCGCTCGCTGGCGGCCAGCCGCTGGGCGGCCAGCGGCAGTTCGAAGGAACCGGGAGTCCAGATCAAATCGATGCTGGTTTCGGGGACGCCGTGACGGCGCAAGGCGTCCGTCGCGCCATGCACCAGGTTCTGGACGATGAAACTGTTGAACCGCGCCGCGACCAGGGCGAAGCGGGCTTCCAGCGGCGGCGTGAAATCGCCTTCGATAGTGGTGATGTCGGTCATGAGAGATTCCGTGACAGTGAACGCTAAGGCGGATTAAGAAACGTATTCCACGACTTCCAAATTGAATCCAGACAAGCCGCTGATGCGCTTGGGCGCGCTCAGCACCCGCATTCGCCGCACCCCGATGTCGATCAAAATTTGCGCGCCGATGCCGTAGGTGCGCAGTTCGACGGTGTGTTCGGCGGGGCGGGACGCATCGGTCGTCTCGAATTGATAGCCTCGCATCTTGCGAATCAGGGAAGCGGGATCTTCCTGGCGACTCAGAAAGACCACCACGCCCGCCTGTTCTTGCGCGACGCGCTGCAAGGCAGTCCGCAACGGCCAGCCGCTGTCGGGAAGGCGCAGGGCCAACAGGTCGCCGAGCGCGTGTTGCACATGCACCCGGACCAAGGTCGGCCGCTCGGAGTCGATGTCACCCTTGACCAGCGCGAAATGAACTTGCCGGCTGATCAAATCCTGATAGGTCAAGATTCGGAACGGGCCGAATTCGGTGTTGAGGACCACGTCCGCGACCCGTTCGACGGTTTTTTCGTGCTGCATCCGATAGCGGATCAAATCGGCGATGGTGCCGATTTTAAGAGTGTGGCGGGCGGCGAAGGTCTCCAAATCGGGACGGCGGGCCATGGTGCCGTCCTCGTTCAAGATTTCCACGATCACCGCCGCCGGCTCCAAATCAGCCAGCCGGGTCAGATCGCAGCCGGCTTCGGTGTGGCCGGCGCGGGTCAAGACGCCGCCGGGTTGGGCCATAAGCGGGAAAATGTGGCCGGGTTGCACCAGATCCTCGGGCCGGGCGTCCGGACGCACGGCGGTGCGCACGGTCAAGGCCCGGTCGTAGGCGGAGATGCCGGTGGTCACGCCCTGCGCGGCTTCGACCGAGACGGTGAAATTGGTGGAGTAGGGTGTGGCGTTATCCTGCACCATCAACGGCAGGCGCAACTGCTGGCACCGTTCGCGGGTCAAGGTCAGGCAGATCAGGCCGCGGCCGTACCGGGCCATGAAGTTGATGTCCTCGGGCCGGACCCGCGAGGCGGCCATCAGCAGATCGCCTTCGTTTTCGCGGTTTTCATCATCCATGATAATGACCATCTTGCCTTGCCGGAGGTCGGCGAGGATGTCGTCGATACTGTCGAGTTGCATGGCTATTTCCAAAAACCGTGTTCGCGTAACAACGCCTCGGTCAGGCCGGTTCCAGCTTGCGACGCGCGCTCGCCCAGCAGCAGCCGTTCCAGATAACGGGCGATCAAGTCTACTTCCAGATTGACCCGGCGGCCTACTTGAAAATGGGCGAGCGTGGTTTCCGCCAGAGTGTGCGGCACGATGTTGAGTTCGAAGGCCGCGCCGTCCACCCGGTTGACGGTCAGGCTCACGCCATCGACGCAGATCGAACCTTTTTCGGCGATGTAGCGGGCCAGCGGGTCCGGCGCTTGAATCCGCAGCCGCCAGGAGCGGCCGTCCGCCCGCCATTCGCCTACCGTGCCGATGCCGTCGACATGGCCGCTGACCAAATGGCCGCCGAGCCGGGTGGCAGGGGTCAAGGCCTTTTCCAGATTGACCGCCGAGCCGGGTCGCGCGTCGCCCAGGGTGGTGCGTTCCAAGGTCTCGCGCGAGGCGTCAGCCCAAAAGCCGTCGCCCGGCAGTTCGACGGCGGTCAGACAAACCCCGCTGACCGCGATGCTGTCGCCGAGGCGTACGTCGCCTAAGTCGAGCGTGCCGGTGGCGATGCGCAAGCGGATATCGCCGCCGCGCGGCTGGAGAGCGGTGATCGCGCCGACGGCGGCGATGATGCCGGTAAACATGCTCGCGTTATCCCGTTTGGGCGTCCTGGTCGGCGCCGTGGCAAGGAGGGGGGGCGGCCGGTGCGTACTGCGGACGTAGCGTCAGCCGCCAGTCCCGGCCGACCGCCCGCGTTTCCAAGAGCTCCAACGCCCACCGATCCCGCATCTGAGTCAATTCCGGCAGCTGAAACAAGCCGCGCGCCTGATCACCTAGTAATAGCGGAGCGACATAGATCACTAACTGGTCGATCAGTCGGGCTTGCAACAGCGCGCCGGCCAGGGTAGGGCCGCACTCAACCTGAAGTTCGTTGCATTCGCGGCGGCCCAATTCGGCCATCACGGCGTGGAGATTCAACCCGCCGTCAACGGCTGCAACGACGGCGATCTGGGCGCCGCCCGATCGCAGCGGCGCTTGCCGGGCGGCATCGGCGACGGCGGTAAAAATCAACGTCGAACCCGGCAAACGCAAGGTTTTAGCGGTCGGCGGCGTTCGCAGGTCGGTATCCAGAATCACCCGCAGCGGCTGGCGCTCGGCTTCCGGCAGGCGGATGTTTAAGCTGGGATCATCGGCCAGCAGCGTGCCGCTGCCGGTCAAGACCGCCGAGCTGCGCGCTCGAAGCCGCTGCACGTCCCCGCGCGCGGCCTCGCCGGTCAGCCATTGACTTTCGCCGGACGCCAGCGCGGTGCGCCCGTCCAGACTCATCGCCAGTTTGACTCGGACGAAAGGCCGCCCTGAAGTCATGCGCCAGATGAAGCCGGGATTCAGCGCCCGCGCGTCCGCCTCCAGCAGACCGCACTCCACCGCCAGTCCGGCGTCTCGCAAGATCGCCAAGCCCTTGCCGGCGACCTGCGGGTTGGGGTCGAGCATCGCCGCCACCAAGCGCGAAATGCCAGCGTTCAGCAGCGAATCGGTACAAGGCGGGGTCCGGCCGTAATGGCAGCAAGGTTCCAAGGTGACATAGGCGGTCGCGCCGCGCGCCCGCGCGCCCGCCGCGTCCAGCGCGTTGGCCTCGGCGTGCGGTTCGCCGGCGCGCCGGTGCCAGCCTTCACCCACGATGGTGCCCTCTCGCACTAACACGCAACCGACTCGCGGGTTGGGATCGGTGCTGTAGAGGCCGCGCCGGGCCAAGGTTAAGGCGCGCGCCATAAAGCGGTGATCGTCGGATAAGCTCACTTGTTCGCTGCGTCGGGCGTTTTTTGCAAGCGCTCGATTTCCTCGCGGAAAGCATTGACATCTTCGAAACTGAGGTAGACCGAGGCGTAACGGACGTAGCCTACTTGGTCCAGATTGCGCAGTTCCTCCATGACCCATTCACCGATGCGCTGGCTGCTCAATTCTCGCTCGCCGCTGGCGCGGGCGCGGTTTTTGATCCGCAGCAGGGTTTCCTCGATCTGTTCGGCGCTGACCGGCCGCTTTTCCAACGCGCGCAGCAGACCGGTTCGCAGCTTTTCGTCCAGGAACGGTTCGCGGCGACCGTCGCGTTTCACCACTGGCGGCATCAGCAATTCCGCAATTTCGTAGGTGGTGAAACGAGCGTTGCAGCGCGGGCACTCACGACGGCGGCGGACCTTATCGCCCTCCGCCGACAGCCGCGAATCGATGACCCGGGTATCGGGCGTGCCGCAAAACGGACAGTGCATCGCCGCTTGGTGTCCGCGTTAGCGGCTTATCGCGCGTAGACTGGGAATTGGGCGCACAACTCCGCCACTTGGCCGCGCACGCGCTCGACGGTTGCGTGATTGTTGAGATCGTCGAGGATGTCGCACATCCAGCCGGTCAGTTGGCGGGCTTCACGCTCCTTGAACCCCCGGGTGGTGATGGCCGGTGAACCGACGCGGATACCGCTGGTGACGAACGGCGATTGCGGATCGTTGGGCACGGCGTTTTTATTGACGGTGATCCAGGCCCGACCCAGCGCGGCGTCGGCGGCTTTGCCGGTCAAGCCCTTGTCGATCAGGCTCACCAAAAACAGATGATTGTCGGTGCCGCCGGACACGACCTGGTAGCCGCGTTCCAGAAACACGCCGGCCATGGCGCGGGCGTTGGCTACAACTTGCTGTTGATACTCGATAAAATCAGGCTGTAAGGCTTCCAGCAAGGCGACCGCCTTGGCGGCGATCACGTGCATCAACGGCCCGCCTTGGATGCCGGGGAACACCAGCGAATTCAATTTCTTTTCGATCTCGGGGTTGGCGCGCGCCAGAATCAGGCCGCCGCGCGGGCCGCGCAAGGTCTTGTGGGTGGTGGTGGTGACCACATCGGCGAGGGGAATCGGCGTCGGATAGACGCCCGCCGCCACCAGGCCGGCGACATGGGCCATATCCACCACGAAATACGCGCCGACTCGATCGGCGATGGCGCGAAACCGCCGCCAATCCACCACCCGCGAGTAGGCCGAAAAGCCGGCGACGATCATCTTGGGCTTGCATTCCAGCGCCAGCCGTTCCACTTGTTCGTAATCGATTTCGCCGGTCGCGTCGTTCAAGCCGTATTGGACCGCCTGATACAGCCGCCCGGAGAAATTGACCTTGGCGCCGTGGGTGAGGTGGCCGCCGTGGGCCAGGCTCATGCCGAGCAGGGTGTCGCCCGGCTCCAGCAGGGCCATGTAGACCGCCGCGTTGGCTTGCGAGCCGGAATGCGGTTGGACGTTGGCGTAATCGGCCGCAAACAGTTTTTTGGCGCGGTCGATGGCCAGTTGCTCGGCGATATCCACGAACTCGCAACCGCCGTAGTAACGCTTGCCGGGGTACCCTTCGGCGTACTTGTTGGTCAACACCGACCCTTGCGCTTCCAGAACGCGGGGGCTGGCGTAGTTTTCCGAGGCGATCAGTTCGATGTGATCTTCCTGGCGCTGTTTCTCGCCCTGCAAGGCGCTCCATAATTCATTGTCAAACCCGGCAATGCGTATTTCTCGACCGAACATGTGCGACCTCGGCAATAACAAGCGCCCGAGGCTCCATCGAAGCCCGAGCAATCGATTGAAAACTTTTATTTACTTTAACTGAACTAGGAGACGGGGTACAGAATTTTTAGCAGTCCGTATACCGGCTGAATGACTTTGATAATCAAGATAAATTGACCAAAAAAGTGTCATTGGTAAATTTTACTGCGGGGCGTATTAAGGTAACAGTGTTTTGACGCTCTCTGCAAAGGCAATTGCTTTTTTAATGTTAAATGATTCTTGAATCAAGTTCTGGCAATAAGCCACATATTCGTAAAGCTCCTCCAAGGTGTCGCATTTTGCCAACTTATTAGTCAAAGGCCCCGCCATTAAACCAAAATGCTGTCTGATCAGAGTATCTAATGAGGCTTTGATAGCCGGTAAACCGGTTGAAGAAGACGGAGGTATGGTAATGCTTTCGGCGGCGGCGGGTAATCCGCTAACGCTAGTTTGAGCCTCAATGAAGCCTTGGTTCCACAATGTTTCCAATAATGTTTCTACAGAGCCAACTTTGATAAACTGTTTAATCAATTGCGGGCTGGTTCGTTTTCCATCAATCAAAATCAAGATAAACCGCAAATCCGCTGATAGATTGAAGTTTCGAGTTTCTACCTCCTGCAATCCCTTAGATGTTTTGACGAAAAGCAACGGTAGCGTCATAGGTATAATTACCTTCTTGCATCAAAATGATCTCCGGCTGGCGAAACACCATTAAAGATAGAATGCCAAGTAGATTGAAAGAATTACACTAAGCAACAACATGGCCCAGTTCAGTTCATAAAGTCGGCCTCGCAACAGATATAAAATGACGTAACTGATCACTCCGAACGCAACACCGTGAGCGACGTTGAAGGTAAAAGCCATGGTGGCGATCGTCAAAAAGGCGGGAATAATATCTTCAGCGTGCGTCCAATCCAAATCGGTCGCGCCGCGCATCATCATCGCTCCGACAATAATGAGAGCCGGCGCGGTGGCGGTAGCGGGAATCGCCACAAACACCGGAATAAAAAATAAGGAAAGCAAGAATAGAAACCCGACCGTTAAGGCGGTCAAGCCGGTGCGCCCGCCGGCCTGCATGCCGACCGCCGATTCGATGAAAACGGTGTTCGGACTGGTTCCGAATAGGCTGCTCAGCGTAATACCGATCGCGTCGACGCCATAAGCGGCGTGAGAACCGAAAATTTTGCCATCCTTATCCATCAAACCACCCAAGCGACTGAGACCGCTTAAGGTGCCGCCAACGTCCAGCACTGCCAGCATGAGAAAGGCAACGGTTATTTTAAGAAACACATCGCTGGTTATTTGACTGAAATCCATGGCCAACAAGGTTGTTCCAGTCAGTTTTGGGAACGCAAACCACGTTGTCGGAGCGGGCGATAAACCCGTCGACCAAGCAACGGCCGTAACGGTAATAATGCCGATCAGAATCGCGCTCTTGACTTGCCAGGCCATCAGCGCTCCCGTAAGAAACAGACCAAAGAGCGCCAGCAGCACATCAGGATTTGAAATTTTGCCCAAGGTGATCAAAGTGGCCGGGTGAGCAACGGTCAGGCCAGCATTTTGAAAACCGATAATGGTCAGGAAAAAGCCGACTCCCACCATCATCGCAATACGCACCACAGTGGGAAAGGCAAGATAAAGAAAATTTCTAAGGCCTACCAACACCAAGATTAAGAAAATCACACCCGCCACTAGCGCGGCCGCTAACGCCAAGTGCCAATCGACCTTATAACCCAAGACGACGCCGTAGGCAAAAAAGGAACTCATCCCAACACCTGGGGCGAGAACGTAAGGTAGATTCGTGATAAAACACATTAAGACCGCACAGATCGCCCCACCCAGAGCGATCATGACGGCGACTTCATTAGCCGGCATTCCGGCGTCGCCCAGCATCTTAGGGTTTAAAAATAGAATGTAAGCGATCGTGAGGAACGTGGTGGTTCCCGCAAGAATCTCAGTGCTGAGACTGGAACCGCGTTCTTGAATGTTGAACATGATCCAATTATTCCTATCCTAGAAATTTCGATGCGGCTTGTCATCAATACGTTACTTTTCTTAATCAAAGAAGTCAAATTTATTTTACAAATAACCCTGATAAATATAATTATTTATTGACTATGAAGGATCATTATTAACGATTATACGACTGTTTCACATGGAGCCAACACTCTAGGAAAGGCGAAAAATCTGAAGCCTGACAATTGCATCTTAGCGCATCGGCGCTTCCAGAAAGCAATCGACCACCGCAGTCCAGGCGTTGGCGATGTTGCGCAGATCGTAGCCGCCGCCGCCGACCCCGATGATGCGGCCCTCGGCGTAATCCTCGGCGATCTGACAGAGCCCGCGCGCGGCGCGGGCGTGGGCGCGGGCCGTGAAGTGCAGGTGGGCCAGCGGATCGCCGTTCAAGCCGTCGGCCCCGCAATTCATGAACACGAACTGCGGTTCCCACCGGCGCACGAAATCCTCGATCTTCTCCCACATCATCATAAAATCATCATCGGCCGACAGCGGCAGCAGCGGGATGTTGAGTTTGCGGCCCTTGGCCGCGCCCTTGCCGGCTTCATAGGAAAAGCCGCTTTGCGGAAAGTTGTAGCGACCGTCCTCGTGAATGTCGGCGAAGATGACGGTGGGATCGGCCTCGAACGGATAGAACACCCCATCGCCGTGATGGGCGTCGATATCGACATACGCGATGCGCTCCAAGCCGTAGGCTTGCTGTAAGACCTTGATGGCGACGGCGACATCGTTGAACACGCAGAAACCGGACGCGGTGTTGGGCATGCTGTGATGCAGGCCGGCGATCGGCAGAAACACCCGCCGTAACTCGTCGTTCATCACCTTGTGGGTGGCGTCGATGACCGAGCCGACCACTTTCACCGCATCCTCGTAAACGCCTTTGTAAGCGGGGGTATCACCGTAATCCAATAGCCCCTCGCCGGTTTTGGAGTGATGTTTGACCTTTTCGACGTATTCGGCGGTATGGAACAATCGAAGCTGTTCCTCGGTCGCCATGACCGGATGGAGGATGCGGACTTGATCGGCGAGTTGGCGGATGTGCATTTCATCCCAAAACGCATGAATGCGATCCTCGCTGAAAGGGTGATCTTCGAATCCGTAATGGCTGACTTCGTCGCCGGTGTAGACGGCTACTGTTCTGCTGCTACGCGCCATACGCTACTTGGAGCCTCGTCAAGAGATGGGACCGATTGTTCATGCACTATGATAGTGGGGTCCGGAGGTGGTTTGTCGGACAATCCTGTCAAAACCGACCGGAGCGGCTTGGAATTTATTCTATATCGAACCGCGTCCGATCACCCTCTGGGGAATCGTGATGACCGACCTCGAAGCTGACGACCGGGATATCTTCCCCCGGGACCGGCAGCCGACCGTCCGCATTCTGGCGATGCCGGCCGACACCAATCCCAGCGGCAAGATTTTCGGGGGTTGGATCATGGCCCAGATGGACGTGGCCGGCGGCGTCGTCGCCCTGGAATACGCCGGAGGGCCGGTGGTCACCGTGGCGGTCAATTCCATGAAATTCCACAAGCCGGTCAATGTGGGCGATTTGGTCAGCTGCTTCGCCAGCATCCAAAAGACCGGTTCGACCTCGATCACGGTGTTGGTCGAGGTGTTCACCCAGCGGGCGCACGATGGCACGCTGCAAACCGCCAAAGTCACCGAGGCGGTCATCGTGTATGTCGCCATCGACAGCGCGGGCGCGCCGCGCCCGCTGCCGGCGCGGGGGCCGGATCGCGGCCAATATTGGTGATGGCCGGCAACGGCCGCATTCTGGAAAATCGTGGCGCTTTGCGCGCCGCCGGACAGTTGCCCGAACCCGCATCGCCTATACTGAACATTCCGCTTTACTGAGACGCGCGTTTGGAAAATATCGGATGGGTGGCGGCGGCGCTGCTGCTGGTGGCGTTGAACGGCTTTTTCGTGGCCGCGGAATTCGGTCTGGTCAAATTGCGGCAGACCCGCTTGAGCGCGCTGGCCAAGCATCACGGCTGGCGCGGGCGGATACTGACCGCGGTGCATAGCCAACTCGATGCGTATTTATCCGCCTGTCAGTTGGGGATCACCCTGGCGTCGCTGGCCTTGGGCTGGATCGGCGAACCGGCCTTCGCCCGGCTGCTGGAGCCAGTATTCAACCAGTTGAATGTCACCTCGCCGGAATTGATTCACGCCATTTCGATTGTCTTCGCTTTTTCCCTGATCACCTTCCTGCACATTGTGATGGGCGAACAGGCGCCCAAATCGCTGGCGATCCGCAGGCCGGAGCAAGTTTCGCTTTGGATCGCCATCCCGCTTTATCTGTTCTATCGGGCGATGTTTCCGGCGATCTGGATTCTGAACGCCAGCGCCACCGGCGTGCTGCGGCTGGTCGGCCTGGATGGCGCGCAGGGCCATGAAACGCATTATTCGTCCGAGGAACTCAAGCTGATCTTGCGCGGCAGCCGTCCCTCGGAGCGGATGAGCCGGGACGAGTTGCGGGTCGTGGCGCATACCCTGGATTTCAGCGATTTGGAGGTGTCGGAATTGATGCGGCCCATCGGCGAGGTGGTCGGGTTGCATCAAAGCCGCCCGCTCGCCCAAAACCTCGACACCATCTATCACAGCCGCTACAGCCGCTATCCGTATTTCGCGAAGGACGGCGAGACGGTGTTGGGCATCATTCATTTGAAAGATTTATTTCTGGCCGAGCAGCACGACAAACCCGTTGAGGACCTCAGCGAGTATTTACGCCCGGCGCATTACGTCGCGCCCAACATGCCGGCGTTCGAGCTGTTCCGACGGTTTCGAAAGGGCGCGCCCCATTTCGCCATCGTCGGGCACAAGGGCAGCAAAGCCGACGGCTTCATCACCTTGGACGACATGCTCGGCGCGCTGGTCGGCGGTATCCGCGACGAATTCCGCCAAAGTCAAAACGATTGGACCCGGCTTGATGATGAGACGTTGATCGGCAAGGGCAGTTTGCCGATTTTTTCCCTGGAGCGGGAATTGGGCATCGAAATCGAAAATGAAAGCGTCGATTCGATTGGGGGCCTGGTGATGTGGAAGCTGGGCGATGTGCCGCGTGAAGGGCAGAAAATCGAATTCGATCAATTCGATGTGGTGGTCAAGAAAATGAACGGCCCCCGCATCATGTTGGTTCGGGTTTATCCGAAGGTCTCGAAGGTGGAATGACGGCGTTCGGGCCGAGATCGCCGAAACCGCCGCCGCCCGGCGTTTCGATCAGGAAAATGTCGCCGGCTTGCAGGGTTGTTTCAGCGGTTCCGGGCAGTTCCTCGGTGGAACCGTCGGCCCGTTCGATGCGGTTGCGTCCCGTTTGACCCGCTTTACCCCCCGCTAGCCCGTGCGGCGCGACGCGGCGGCGGTTGGAGAGAATCGCGGCGGTCATCGGCTCCAAAAAACGGATGCGGCGGATTGCGCCATCGCCGCCGCGCCAGCATCCCGCGCCGCCGCTGTTTTGGCGGATGCGAAATTCCTCCACCCGCACCGGAAACCGCCATTCCAGCACTTCGGGATCGGTCAGCCGGGAATTGGTCATGTGGGTTTGCACGGCCGACGCGCCGTCGAAACCCGGACCCGCGCCCGCGCCGCCGCAAATCGTTTCGTAATACTGGTGGCGCTGGTTGCCGAAGGTGAAGTTGTTCATGCCGCCTTGCGCCGCCGCGAGCACGCCGAGCGCGCCGTACAGCGCATCGACGATGCACTGCGAGGTTTCGACATTGCCCGCCACCACCGCCGCCGGCGGCCGAGGATCGAGCAAGGAGCCTTGCGGGATGACGATCTCCAACGGCCGCAGGCAGCCGGCGTTGAGCGGAATATCGTCGTCCACCAAGCTGCGGAATACATAGAGCACCGCCGCCAGGCAGACCGCGCGCGGCGCGTTGAAGTTGTGGGGTTGCTGCGGCGAGGTGCCGGTGAAGTCGATCTTGGCCGCGCGCCGCGTTCGATCCAGGCTGATCGCGACTCGGATCGACGCGCCGTTATCCAACTCGCAGCTAAACAGGCCGTCGCGCAGCCGATCCAAAACCCGCCGAACCTGATCGGCGGCATGATCTTGGACGTGCCGCATGTAGGCGTGGACCACCTCCAGCCCGAAGTGCGCCGCCATCCGCCGCAATTCTTGCCCGCCTTTTTCGTTGGCGGCGATTTGGGCGCGCAGATCGGCCAGATTCTGACGGGGGTTGCGCGCCGGCCAAGGGCCGTCGGCCAACCGCTCCAACAGTTCCCGCTCGCGAAACCGGCCGTCGCCGACCAATTGAAAATTGTCCAACAATACGCCTTCCTGGGCGATGATCGTGCTGTCAGGCGGCATCGAGCCGGGCGTGATGCCGCCGATGTCGGCGTGATGGCCGCGCGAGGCGACATAAAACAGCAGGTCGCGGCCGGCATCGTCGAAAACCGGGGTGATGACCGTGATGTCCGGCAGGTGGGTGCCGCCGTTGTGGGGCGCGTTGCTGGCGTAAACCTCGCCCGGTTGAAAACGGCCGGCTTTGGCTTTCACCAGCGCCTGGACCGCTTCGCCCATCGAGCCGAGATGGACGGGGATGTGAGGCGCGTTGGCGATCAACTGGCCGTCTGGATCGAACAGGGCGCAAGAAAAATCCAGCCGTTCCTTGATGTTGACCGAGTGCGCCGTATTGGCCAGGGTCACGCCCATCTGTTCGGCGATGGCCATGAACAGATTGTTGAACAGTTCCAAGCGAATGGGATCGACTTCGGCGCCGAGGGCGCGTGGTCGGGGGCGCGGTCGGTGACGGCTCAACACCAGATCGTTGCGGGCCGTGACGTCCGCCCGCCAGCCCGGTTCGATCAGGGTGGTCGCGCCCGCTTCGCTGATGATCGCCGGCCCTGGAATCTGGTCGCCGGCGCGAAGGTCGTCGCGCCGGTAGAGCGGCGCATCGGTTTCAGCGCCCGCGACCTGCAACCGGACTGCGGCGGCGGCTTGCAACGGCTCCACGCGCGGTTTCGATGGCGGGACCGCTTCGTCCGCGCCGGCGTTCGAGCCGATGATCTCGACCGTCGCCGCTTCCACAATCAGCTCCTTGTCGGGCATCACGAAGCCGTAGCGCTGGCGGTGCAGACTCTCGAAGCGGGTTGACAAGCTCGCCAGTTCGGCGGCGTCGACGGTCAGGGCGGCGTCGCTGCCGGCGTAGCGCACGCGGGCGGCGCGCAGGCTGCGAATGTCGCCAACAAGCTTTTCCCGCGCCGTCAACCCCGCGCGCCCGCGCTGTTCCATCTCGGTGAACAACGTTTCCAGAACCGGAAAAAGAGCGGCGGCGAGCGGTTGTTCGACCGCTTGTTCCTCGATCGATCGGACGTCGGCCAGCCCCATGCCGTAGGCCGACAGCACGCCGGCGAGCGGATGAATCAAAATGCTCGGCATTCCCAGCGCGTCGGCCACCGCGCAGGCGTGCTGGCCGCCCGCGCCGCCGAAACAGCACAGCGTGTATTCGGTCGTGTCATGGCCGCGCTGGGTCGAAATTTGTTTGACGGCGTTCGCCATGTTCTCGACGGCGATGGTGAGAAAACCTTCGGCCAACGCGGTCGGCGTATAGGGTTTACCGGTGGCGGCGCGCACCTCGGCGCTCAGGGCGTCAAACCGCCGGATCACGATGTCTCGATCCAGGGGCTGATTTTGATGGGGGCCGAACACCTGAGGAAAGAAAGCTGGCTGAATCCGACCCAACAGCAAATTGCAGTCGGTGACGGTCAGCGGCCCGCCGCGCCGGTAACAGGCCGGCCCTGGGTCGGCTCCGGCCGATTCGGGACCGACCCGCAACCGGCCACCATCGAAGCGGCAGATCGAGCCGCCGCCCGCCGCGACGGTGTGGATGTGCAACATCGGCGCGCGCAGCCGCACGCCGGCGACCAGCGTTTCAAAGGCGCGTTCGTATTCGCCAGCGTAGTGGGCGACATCGGTGGAGGTGCCGCCCATGTCGAAGGTGACGATCCGCTCGAAACCGGCGCGGGCGGCGGTGCGGGCCGCGCCGACGATGCCGCCCGCCGGACCGGACAGGATGCTGTCCTTGCCTTGAAAATAACGGGCGTCCGTCAATCCGCCGTTGGACTGCATGAACGCCAAGCGAGCATCCCCCAGTTCGCCGGCGACTCGATCGACGTAACGGCGCAAGATCGGCGATAGATAAGCGTCCGCCACCGTGGTATCGCCGCGCCCGATCAATTTCATCAACGGGCTGACCTGGTGGGAGACTGAAATCTGGGTGAAACCGATCTCGCGGGCCAGCGCGGCGGCTTGGCGCTCGTGCTCGGGATGGCGATAGCCGTGCATGAAAACGATGGCGACGGCGCGAATGCCGGCTCGATAAGCGTCTTCCAGAGGAATGCGCGCGCTGTCGGGGTCGAACGAAAGCACGATTTCGCCTCGGGCGGACACCCGCTCGCGGACTTCCGCCACCCGTTCGTAGAGCATTTCAGGCAAAACGATCTGACGGGCGAACAGTTTGGGCCGGTTTTGATGGCCGATGCGCAGCGCGTCGCAAAAACCTTGAGTGATCAACAGCAAAGTTCGGTCGCCCTTACGTTCCAGAAGGGCGTTGGTGGCGACCGTGGTGCCCATTTTCACCGCCGCGATGCGCTCGGCTGGAATCGGTTGATCGGCGGGGACGTCCAGCAGATCGCGGATGCCTTGCAGCGCGGCGTCGGGGTAGTGCTCCGGGTTGTCCGACAGCAGCTTGCGCGCCCGCAAGCGACCGTCCGGCGCGCGCGCGACGATGTCGGTGAAGGTGCCGCCCCGGTCGATCCAGAATTGCCAGCGGGCGAGGTTGGGATCGGTCGTGTCAGTCACGGTGCTGTTTCACGGTAACGGCGGCTTGGGTGGGGAACGGCCGAAATGAACCTTGATCAGTTCATTTTGATTGCCAGCGGGTTTGGATTTTCTCGGCCTCATCAATGAAAAAATCAATTATGATTCAAATAATTGGATTCTTATCGAGCTATTTAAAAAACCTGGCACGAGATTTGTAATTCCTCAAAGTGTACTGCTTTAGTGGGTTAAGTTGAGCGAGGAGAATGACCATGATGACCATGCAACGAAGCGAGATCAATATCGAGCAGACTGAGGAACCCATCGAGCGGAGGGTGCTGGGCGGTTATTTGAGTGTTCGATCAGAACATGAGGCTGATGCTGGGGAACGAAGCTCGACTTTCAAGGAGAAGTGCAATCAGGGTGTGGCCGCATTGAAATGGCTTAAGGAAGTGATCAGCGCGCTGAGTTCGATCAAAACCTTTGTCGCTTCCGCGCTTGGCATGGGGCTATTCGCTTTTTCCACTTCATCGCAGGTCAATTTGCTATCCGATCTCTTTCCGCAGATCAGCGGAGGCAAACAGTTTTTATGGTCGGCTCCGGATGGCGCGGTCAAGGCGGGATTCGAGAGTGGTTGCGCGCGGCCGAGTTTGGGTAATGCGTTTGGTTTTTTAGACGTTTCGTCGGGGTTGCGGTTGCAATATGGCGTGGTTCCCAACCTGCGGGGCGGGGGGTGGGGCGTGCACTGGGATAGCACCTCGACCAAGCATTTCGATGCCTCCGAGTTTGAAACGTTCAGCGTCTGGGTTCGTGGGAGCGGCGGCGATGAGTCATTCGAAATTGGCTTGAAAGACACGAATGGTGTGGAAACTAAGATCGATTCAAAAGATCGGATTTCCGCCGACGCGCTCAAACGCGGTGTTGAAGTCGTGATTCGGTTGAGCGAATTCAAGGACGTAAATGTGCATTCGTTGCATAACGTCAGCATCAGCTTCAACGAATCACATGGTTCGGGAAGTCTTTGCTTCAATAATCTGAGGTTTGATCGGATCTGATATCTAATTTACATAAATATATCAATAAGTTATTTTTATTATAGTTATAGGCTCTAAATTAGTTAGGCTTCTCGATTTTGGTGAGCAAAAAATCATCCCTTGGATACAAATAGGTAGAACCGCTGTAATGATACGACCAAATAGCAAGCATGTTTCTCTCTGGCCTTACGGCAATTAATCCTCCTCTTGACCACTCATATGTCATGCCATTGCCGTTAACCACTACACCATAAATAAAGCCTTCAGGGAGATTTGGCGTGATTTCGAGTTTGCCAATTTGAGGATGTCCGATAGCCGGACCTGTCATCCAAGAGAGTCTGAACCCGTCGTTTGATCTTTGTAAGCTCCAAACTTCCCGATTTGTATCAACAATTCCATTTTGGGAAAGCAGATAGCGCTTATCGTTTTTGTCTTTGTATTCTCCTGCAATAAAGATTGATTCATGGTTCAATAATGGAGCAAGTTTAGGTCGCTTGGCTTCTAGGCAATCGAGTATGGAATTTAAATTCTCATAATTATCGCCCGCTTTCAACCGGCCACAATCTGCGATGACGCTGGAGGAGAATACAAAAATAACTAGAAAAAAACAGGAGATTTCTCATTTTTTCTCCCAAAGCTTTTTGCTCGATTTGTCAATCGAGATCTGAGGATCTTGCAATTCGAGAAGAACGTGTAAGCCAGTGGTGCACCAGATTTAAGCAGAGGGCGATAGGGGTTGCCAACTCTTAATTGGCCGGCTCTTTTGCCTTAGTTAAGACGAGGGTATTGACCGAATATTCAAGGTTGACAAGTGGGTGCTTATCTTCATGGTAGGCCCAGATAGTGACTGAGTCACCCGCTTGCGTGACGGCAATTAATCCCCCCTGTTGCCAATCAGAACGGAGTTCATTGCCCATCACTCCATAAGAAAGGCCCTTGGGCAATTTTGATGCGATGCTAAGAGCGCCAATTTGGGGATGCCCGCTAGCGGGTCCTGTTGTCCAGGAGGCATCGAAAGCTGGAACTCCACGTCCAGCGCGTATGCTCCAAGTGGTGCGATCATCACCGATAGTCCCCCCACCAGAGACCAAATATTTATATCCTTTGCTATCAACATATACGCCCGGTACGAAAGTGACTCCATGGTTCAATAAAGACGATTTGGGCGATTTGGTGTCGAGACAGTCGAGGATAGCGTTTAGATTTTCATAGTTATCGCCCGCCTTCAAGCGGCCGCAGTCTGCCGCTAGATTGGAAGAAAATGATAAGAAAATAATTAAAAACAATAATCTATTCATTATTCTTTCTCTCTGAACAGACACAATATCGGCGGGTTAGCGCCGCCGCACTGATTGTCGGTTTCGCCGATGCGGGGAGAAGAAGGGTTGCGGTGGCTCTCGGCGAATTTTCCGTCAGCTTGAGGTTGTTCGGCGGTGTTGCGAGCGATTTCATCTGCGGGGAGTCGGGACGCTTTTTCCGGGTGGTTGCCGGTATTGAAGGTGTTGGCCGTCACCGACGTATTGGCCGTCACCGACGTATTGGCCGTCACTGAGGTATTGGTATGGGTGACCGAGATCGTCGACGGCGCCGGATTGGAAGGCGCCGAAGGGTTCAAAAAAGTCTCCACGGCAACCCAGGCTGAAACGATCCCCGTGAACGCGCCGATAACACCGATGATGATGTTAAATTTAATGTATTTTGGGTCCATGATGGTTTGCAGAGCGAGCTTAAAATCCGTGACTTGGTCACATTAAAGTCAAAAATTTTACGGCGTTTATTTCTGTGCCCTGCAAGCTATATAGTCGAAACCCTACCGTAAATTCAACCGACCCGACAAATCAGAAATAGAAGGCTTTCCGGAGGTTCGAGGGGGACGCGCTTATTTGAACGATCCGGTCACGCCAGCGGCGGGCGGATGTAGTGCTGCAAGGCGGCCAGGAACATGCCCTTGCGGATGGGCTTGGTCAAGTGGCCGTTGCAGCCGGCGTCCAGGCTGCGCTGCTCGTCTTCCTTCAAGGCGTTGGCGGTCAGCGCGATGATCGGCGCTGGCGGTAACGCCTGTTCGCGTTCCCACTGACGGATCAGACCGGTGGCGGTATAACCGTCCATAACCGGCATTTGAACGTCCATCAACACCAAATCATACTGGCCCTGCTTGAACATCTCGACCGCGAGAGCCCCATTTTCCGCGACGTTCAAGCGGTGCGGCGTCTGTTTGAGATAGGCCCGGATCAGCATGACGTTATCCTTGGAATCATCGGCCATGAGGATGGCCAGACCGTTTTCTTCGGCATCGCCGCCGATCAAACCGCTGATTCGGGTACGGGTGCGCGGTTCGGCGCGACGGACGCCGTTGACGTAGCCGATGAGTTGGTTGGCGGCCTCCCACAGCACTTGACGTTTGATCGGTTTGGTCAGACACATGATCCGGCCTTGGGTTGTCTCCGCCATCTCGTAGCAATACCGTTCGCCGCTGCTGAGCAAGATCGTCGGCAGCGTCGAATAAGTCGGCTCCTTGCTCAAGCTATCGAGCAGATTTAGCCCGCAACGGCTCGACATTCGCGAATCCAGGACCAGCATCCGATAAGGTCGACCGTCAGGGTAGCCATCTCGCAGCTTGCTGAAGGCGCTTTCAATCGCCTCGGCTTCTTCCACTATCGCGCCGCCCGCGCTCAAGCATTCCTTGACGATGCGGCGGTTGATGGCGATGTCGTCAACCACCAAGATCTTCCAGCCGGTCAGGACCGGCGGCGCGAGCGAGGTCGTGGTCAGTTCAGGCGACGCCGTGCCGAATTTGGCGGTGAAAAAGAATTGGCTGCCCTGACCGGCTTGGCTGACCAAACCCAGTTGGCCGCCCATTAACTCGACCAGCCGGCGGCTGATGGTCAAGCCGAGACCGGTGCCGCCGTATTTGCGGTTGATCGAGCCGTCGGCCTGAGTGAAGGCTTTGAAAATCAAATCCTGCTTTTCAGTCGAAATGCCGATGCCGGTATCCGTGACCGAGAACAGCAAATGTCCGGGCGTCGATGAGGCGGGATCGTTTTCCACCGCGACCACCACTTCGCCAGTATCGGTGAATTTGATGGCGTTACCGATCAGGTTGGTCAAAATTTGTTGCAGGCGATGGGGGTCGCCTTCAAGCGCGATGGGCGCGTCCGGGGCGATCCGCAAGATCAGTTCGAGCCCTTTCTTCATAGCCCGCATCGCCACCAGATCGATTTGCTTGTTCAGCAGATTTTCCAAATCGAAGAATTCGTGGTTGAGCACCAATTTATCGGCTTCGATTTTGGACAGGTCCAGAATATCTTCGATCAGCACCAGCAAATTCTCGCCGGCATTCTTAAACACCTCGACGTAGTTGCGCTGTTCCTGGCTGAGTTTGGTTTCGGCCAGCAGATCGGCCATGCCGATAATCGCGTTCATCGGCGTGCGGATTTCGTGGCTCATGTTGGCCAGAAATTCGCTCTTGGCGCGGTTGGCGGCGTCGGCGACTTCCTTGGCGTTTTGCAGTTCCTCGGTCCGGGCCTCGACCAGTTTTTCAAGGTCGTTGCGGTAGGTGGTCAGCCGGGCGTTGTTTTGTTCGATAGTGTCCAACATTTCATTGATGACGAATCCCAGCTTGGCGATTTCGTCGGTATTGCCCGAGATGAAGCGCGAGCCGAAGTGGCCCGAACGCACCTGCCGGGCGACCTCGGAAATTTCTCGGATCGGCCAGATGATCTTGCGGGCCATCAGATGGAGCAGAACGCCGAACAGCAGCATCATCACCAGCGTGAATCCGAACAGCGCGCGTTGGATGTGGCGGTGCAAAATCCGGCTGGCTTGGGATTCTTGGCGGTAAATATCGATGGCTTGAGCAGAAATGGCCGATAAGACGGAGATCATGCGCTCGGTCAATTCATCGAACTTTAGATCGAGCGCATCAATCCTTTTTTGCAGCTCCGGCCCCGACGTTTGCGCGTTCTCGCCGGAGGCTGAATCCGCCGCTTGCGAGCGCTGCTGGGTCTTGAGCTGGATCAGGCCGCTAAAGAGCTTTTCGTAATCCGCCAGCAGAGCCGAGATGTCGTCGATCTTGGCTTGGGTTAAAACATCCGAGACATTGAGATCCAACAGCCGAATGGCGGTCTTGGCCGCGCTCAACAACACCGCGAATTGGCGTTCGGCATCCGGGCGATACCGCGACAGAGCCGCCTGCTCCCAAAATCGGATTTCCCAAAACCGCCGCTCCAAATTGCGGATTTCGCGGTCGGCGAGCATGGCGTGTTCGGCGCGTTGCGCGTTGGCCGACAAGCGTTCCAGAAACAGCACGACGCCGGTGTAACCCGCGCCGAATAACACCAGGCACAAGCCGGTCATGACATAAAAATATTGTTTTACGGTACGCAGCATGGGGGTATCGTCTAGCGGCGGTTCAGACCGCGAACGGGTTTATCGCATGGAAACCGTTGGGCGGCCAGAGAGGGCGAGCTCGCTTGCTTGAAGCGGCGCGCGCGCCTTTCTTGTATGATTTGATGGTCCATCACGCGATTGTATGCGGTATCGAATGGCGAACTTCCTCGGCGAATTCGAATGCAAGCTCGATTCCAAGCTGCGAATCGCGCTGCCGGCCGCGCTGCGAAAACAGCTGCCCGTCGAAGCCGAGGGCCGTTTGGTGGTCAATCGGGGCTTCGAGCAGCATCTGGTGTTGTATCCCTTTACCGAATGGCGGCGCGTGACCGCCGAGCTCGACCGCTTGAATGGCTTCGTCAAGAAAAACCGCGAGTTCGTGCGCTATTTTCACCGGGGCGCCACTGAGTTGGAACTGGACGCCAGCGGTCGGCTGCTGTTGCCGCGCCGGCTGCTGGATTATGCCGGCATCCGCGAATCGCTGATCCTGTTGGCCTACGGGCAACGCATCGAGTGCTGGGACCCTACCCTGTATGAGAATCTGCTGTCCGACGAACCCGCCGATTTTTCCCGCTTGGCCGAGGACATCATGGGCGGCGCGGGGCGGTCGGAACGGGAGGGGGAGCGGTTTTCGGATTTTCGGGATCTGCCGCCGCTGCCGTCGGGTTCCCGTCACTGAGCGCGGGCGCGCGATCCAATACGATGGCGGGTCCGGCGGCGTCGGTGGCGTCGGCGGGATCGTGGGTGACCAGCAAGGTGGGCAACCGGCGCTGGCGGGCGTGTTCGAACACGAAGGTGCGGATTCGCGCGCGCAATTCGGTGTCCAGTTTCGAGAACGGTTCGTCCAGCAGCAGTGCTTCGGGTTCCGCCAGCAGCGTCCGCATCAGCGCGGCGCGGGCTTGCTGACCGGCGGACAGCGTCGCCGGATCGCGCCCGCCCAACCCTTCCAGGCCGGCGTCCTGCAAGGCGGTTTCCACGCGAAAGCGCCGCGTTTGGCGGGAATGCCCCGCGCGCAGTCCGAACGCTAGATTTTCGGCCACGCTAAGGTGTGGAAAGAGCAGGATGTCTTGAAACAAAATCCCGATCCGCCGCTGTTCCAAGGGTAGCCCCGTCAGTTCGCGTCCGCCGAGCCGCACCGAGCCCCGAGCCTCAAACGCGGGCGGTAAAATGCCGCAAATGTAGTTGAGCAGCGTGGATTTGCCGCAACCGCTCGGGCCCATCACCGTGACTACCTCGCCGGGGTGGACCGTCAGATTCAACGGCGCGAACAACAGGCGGTCTTGCAGGCGGATGCGGATGTCCTTAAGGACCAGCATTCGAGAATCGTTGACGTTCATGTCAGCCCGGCCGTCGCTTGGCGATCCACAGCGCCACCGCGAAGCCCAATAGCGGCAGCGTCGCCTGCACGGCGGCGTAAACGCCGATGATGCGTCGGTTAGCGCCGCTCGCCAGCGTGACCGCCTCGGTGGTGATGGTCGCATGACGGCCCGCGCCGGCGAACAAAGTCGGCAGATATTGCGCGACGCTGATGGAGAACCCCACCGCCGCCGCCACCGCCACCGGCCCGCGCAGCATCGGCAGTTTGACCCGCCAGAAAACGCGGGCGCGGCTGGCTCCCAGCGCCAGCGCGGTCTGTTGGTAGCGCGCGTCGAACGCCCGCCAGGGGTCGGCCAGCGACAGAAAGACATACGGCAATACGAACAGCAGATGCGCCCAGACCAGCGCCGGCCAACCCCCATCCAGGCCGGTCCACACCAAAAGCACTTGAATCCCAAACAGGAAGCCGACTTGCGGCGCGAGCAAGGGGAGGTACAGCAGCCACAGGCTGCGGCCGGCGAAGGTCGGTCGCTGGCGCGCTTCATGCTCCAGGCAGGCGACCGACAGCCCGAGCGCCAGCGCGGTCGCCGCCACGCCGATGATCGAGGTGGCCCCGATCATGGCCGACAGATTGTCGGTTTGACCGGTCCAATTCTCTAGGGTCCACCGTTCGGGCCAAGCCAGCGGAAAGGACCAGTGGCGGGCGACAGACCACAGCAATAGGCCCCACATGCTGAGCGTCGCGCAGGCGAATACCATGCCGCCGCCGCCGAGCGCCAAGCGTCGGGCGATGCCGCCCATGCCGCCGCGCCAGCCGCCGATCACCCAGAATCGGCTCAAGCGCCCCAGCAATCGGACCGTGCCTTCCCAGGCGGCCAGCGAGGCCAAAACCAGCAGAGTCAATAAAACGGCCGCCGCCGCTGCGGGCAAGCGCCAGCTCAACTCAGGATCGTTAAACCAGCGCAGCGCCCGAACCGCCAAGGTCGGCGGCGTGCTGGGGCCGATGATCAAGGCTACATCCACCACGGTCAGCGAAAACGCCAGCGCGGCGAACACCGGCAAGCGCAGCAGGGGATAAAGTGACGGCAGGATGACTTTAAAGAAAGTGGTAATGGGGCCGTAACCGAGCGAACGGGCGGTGGCCGACCAGGATTCGACCGGCAATTGCGAAAGCCCGCTAAGGCCCATAAACAAGAGATAAGGCGTTTGCTTGAGCAACAGCGCCAGGATCAGGCTCAGGCCCCAAGGATCCTGCGGTCCGAAGCCGGCGAGGTCCGGCGGCCGATCCCAGCCGGTCGCCCACGGCGAAAACCAGCGCGCCAGCCAGCCGCTGGGCGCGATCAAGAAGGCTAGCCCGAACGCCAGCGCCGCGTGAGGGACCGCCAATAAGGGCGCCAGGATCTGGCGGATGCGACGCAGCCAAGGGGTGTGGTGGCAGGTGGCCAGCAAGGCCAGCGCCAGCAGCAGCGACAGCGAAGTCGTCGCAAAGCCGGTCCACAGGCTCAGCGCCAGCGACTGTCCCAAGCCGGGGTCGGCCAGCAAGATCCGCCAAGGCTCCAGCGAAAAACCGGCGGCGCCCACCACCGGCAACCAGCCGAACGCCGGCAACAGCGTGCCGGCCAGACCGGCGGCAATGGGAGCCAGCAAAATCACCAGCGTCAGCGCTGGCGCGCGGGCGAGCGCGGTCGCGCCCCAGCCGGCGCGCCGCCGCGTTTCGTGGCTCACGTTAGCGGCTGTAACGCGCCCGCCATGCGGCTTCCAGCCGCTCCATCCAACTCGGATGCGGTTCGGGCAAGGGCGGACCCAATTCGCCAGGGCTGAGGGTGGCAATGCCGCGTTTCAGCCGGGTAAACCGTTCGCGGTCGGCGGCGGACAACTTTTCGAGTCCCAACACCGTCGGATCGCCCCAGACGGCGGGGTCCAATTTGCGGGCTTGCGCTTCGGGCGATAGCAAAAAATTGGCGACGACCTGCGCGGCTTCCTTGGCGCTGGAGTTGTATGGAATGGCGACGAAATGGGTGTTGGCGATGGTGCCGCCCGCCAGCACGTAGGTGCGCACGGTATCGCGCAAATTCCCCTTTTCGATTTCCGCCGAGGCGTCGTTGGGGTTGAGGCTGAAGGCGATATCGATTTCGCCGTCCGCCAGCAGTTGGCGCAGCGCCGGCGTGCTTTGCGGAAACGTTTGGCCTTGCCGCCACAGATGCGGTCGGATTGCATCCAGCCAACCCCACAGCGGGGCGGTCACCGCGCCGAACGTGCTTTCGACGACCGGTTTTTGCAAAGCTTCGCGCTGGTCGGTCAATTCGTTCAGGATTTGTTTGAGGAAGGTCGAACCGAGGGAATCGGGCGGTTCCGGGTAAGTGAACCGGCCGGGGTGGGCCAGGATATACGCCATCAGTTCGGAGGCGGATTTCGGCGGGTTTTGCAGCTGGGCGGTGTTGTGGATAAACACCAGGTGCGATTTGCCCCAGGGCACTTCCATGCCTTCGACGGGTTCCGTGAAATCCAGGGTGGTGCTTGGGATGGTGATCGTATCGACCGAGGGATAATGGGGCAGCCGCCCGGAAAACGGTCCGAACAACAAGCCGTTGCTCTTCATCGCATGAAAATTTTCACCATTGAGCCAGAGCAGGTCCACCGTGCCTTTTTCGTTGCGGCCCGCATATTTTTCGGCCAGGATCCGCGAGACCGTTTCGGCGATATCGCTGACTTTCACATGCTGGAGCGTGATGTCGTAGCGTTCCTTGACCTGCTCCCCGACCCAGGCGATATAGGCGTTGACTTTGTCATCGCCGCCCCAGGCGTTCCAATAGACGGTCTGGCCTCGGGCTGTTTTCTCGGTGTCTTCCCAGGTGGGGTCGGCGGTCGCCCCGGTTGTGATGAACAGCGCCAACAGTGGGATCAAAATCCACCGCAGACCCAGCCGCGGCTTGCCAATCATGGCCATCGTGCCTTTCCTCGAATCAGGAGGTCGTTGTTCGCAAGTAGGCTTCAACGTGTTGGCGTTATGTCGCCAACGGGAGCCAAGGCCGGAACGATCTTACATTGGCCCGCGCCGCTCGTTTCATCGTCGCGTCGTTTTTAGCCTGTTTTCGAGGCCGTCCGGTCCAGGGGGCTGGTAACGGTATTTAGTGAGTGGAGAACCGCTCAATGATACGGCGCTAATCAGAGCAAACAGGCATGACGCGAGGTTATTTTACAATTGTAGTGGCTCTACAACCGTCATGGCGGTCTTAAATTATACAGGTGGAAATATTTGATGCGGCCGATGGAAGCCAACGGTTTCGACCGAGGTCGTAGCCGCTAACGGACCGCCGCGTTTATCGCCGAGCCGCCCGCCTGAAAAGAGCCATCCACGCAAAGGAGAGATCGCCATGTCAACCCCTCAAAAATACGATATCGGCGTTTTAAAACGGCTGACCATCCGCTGCATTTCCGAAACCGGTTGGTTTGACACGGATACCGTGTTTGGCGACATTCGAGACGCCGGCGGCGCCGAGACCGATCAATACGCGATTCCGTGGCCGCCGTTCGGCGCGCTGCACTCGGACAACGCGGCCGGTTTTTCGGCCTTGTTGGAGGCGGAGACCATCGACGGGACCGTGCGCCGGGTGTTGTTCGACACCGGCTGGAATCCGGCCTGGATGGACCGGCGCTTCGCCGAGGAGGGCATCGACCGTCTGTTGCGAGACGGCGAGATCGAAGCCCTGGTGATCAGTCACGAACATTTTGACCACTTCTGGGGGATCGGCTCGACCCTCAAGCATTGCCCCGGAATCACCGTTTACGTTCCTGAAGGTTTCCATGCGGCCGGCTTCGACCTGATCCGCCAACAAGGCCACACCGGGGAAGTGATCACTGTCGCCGCCGACCGGCCGCACGTCTTGTTTCGGGGCTTGGCGCTGGTGAATTTTCCGATGAACACGCTGCTGAAGGTGGGGGGCGAAAACGTGTTGTACGCCCATCTTCAGGATCGAGGTATCGCCATGGTGACCGGCTGCGGCCACGGCGGCGTGCTCAACTTGCTGGAGTACGCCCGCCAGGCGTTCGTCGGCGGCGAGCGCATCCACGCCCTGTACGGCGGATTGCACATCGCGCCTCTGGACGATTGGGACGAAGCGCGAGACCGAATTATCGACGGTTTGAGGGTTTACGAGGTCGACAAACTGGCGTGCAATCACTGCACCGGCCGCGCGGCGGTGGAAAAGATGCTGGAACTCGGATTGCCGGTGCAGCGCGGCAGTGCCCGCAACGGCTCCAAGACGGATTTGTTCCTGGGCAACGGCGATGTGTTGGAGTTGGGTTAAACGCTTGACGGTCGTTTCGAGTGGGCCTGCCGCTTCTTAACCCACGCTCCACGACAGCGCCGATCCGGCTCGCAGGGGAACCAGTTGGTCGTCGCCGAACGCCAGGTATTCGGGGACCGGCGTCATTTGGCGGCGCAGGGTGATTGTGCCGGCGTTGCGCGGCAGGCCGTAAAAATCGGGCCCGTGAACGCTGGCGAAGGCTTCCAGCCGGTCCAGCGCCCCGGCCGATTCGAAGGCTTCGGCATAGAGTTCCAGCGCGGCGTAAGCGGTGTAGCATCCCGCGCAGCCGCACGCCGCTTCCTTGCCTTGACGCGGGTGCGGCGCGCTGTCGGTGCCGAGAAAATATTTAGGATTGCCGCCGGTCGCCGCTTGCAGCAGCGCTTGTCGGTGGCGTTCGCGCTTGAGAACCGGCAGACAGTAATAATGCGGCCGGATGCCCCCCTGAAAAATCGCGTTGCGGTTGTAGAGCAGGTGATGGGCGGTAATGGTGGCGGCGACCGTGACCGGCGCTTCCCGCACATAATCGGCGGCGTCCTGGGTCGTAATGTGTTCCAGCACGATTTTCAAGGCGGGAAAGTCACGGACGAGTGGGATCAACACCCGTTCGATGAAAACGGCCTCGCGGTCGAAAATATCGACCGCCGGGTCGGTCACTTCGCCGTGAACCAATAACCGCAAGCCTTGCGCTTGCATCGCCTCCAAGACCGGATAAATCTTGCGAACGTCAGTGACGCCGGAAGCGGAGTGGGTGGTCGCGCCAGCCGGATAAAGCTTGCCGGCGACGACGTGACCCGAGGCTTTGGCGCGGACGATTTCGGCGGGCGCGGTCGTGTCCGTCAGATACAGCGTCATCAGGGGCTGAAAATCCGATTCCGGCGGTACGGCGTCCAGAATCCGACCGCGATAAGCCAACGCCTGCTCGGTGGTGGTCACCGGCGGGTTGAGATTGGGCATGATGATGGCGCGGGCGAACTGGCGGGCCGTGTGCGGTGCCACCGCGCGCAGGGCGTCGCCGTCGCGGACGTGAAGGTGCCAGTCGTCGGGGCGGGTGAGGGTCAGCGCGGCGTTTGGAAGCTCGGGTTGCGGGGCCATGGGCTTTTCGAGGTTGGAGGGATCGGGCTTTCCAGATTAGCCGATCAGCTCGTAACGTTGAATATCCGGTTGGCCGGCCAGCAATCCCGCCGCTTGGGCGAACGCCCTCTGAAGGTGCGCGGATCGCAGGTGTTGGTCGATGGCGGCATCGTCGGCCCACTCCTCGACGAACGTGAAATCGGTCGGGTCTTGCTGGTTTTGCAACAGCAGGTAACGGTGGCAACCGGCTTCCTGGCGGGTCGGCGTCAGCAGCGCCTCCAGAACGGCCCGCAGTTGCGTGACGGCGTCTGGCTTGGCGGTGATGCGGGCGACGATATGAACGGTCGATGGGGTCATGGGTTCGTTCCTTTACGGTCGGTGGAGGGGGTGTTTGGGTTGCCTGGCTGGATCATAGGCCATGCAAAACTCGCTTGCTCCAGCTCAAAAGAGAGCCGTGAGACGTGGCCAGCGCCGCCATGGTCAGCCAGCGGGGCTGCGCTTCCAGCCGCGCCAGCCAGGCGCGGACTCCCGGAAAGCGTCCCAGATCGAAGCCCGCGTCGGGGGCGGTGTGGGTATAGGGGTAGAGGGCAATATCCGCAATCGTCAGCCTCTCACCCGCCAGATAATCATGCGTCGCCAGCCGCTGTTCCATCACCGCCAGCGCCCGATAACCGCGCTTGATGCGTCCCACGATGTTCGGGTCGTCCGGCGCGTAGCCCAGATAATGGGTCAGGAAATGCGCCCCCGCCAGATTCGGTTCGTGGCTGTTCTGCTCGAAGAACAGCCATTGCAGCACCCGCGCTTGATTTAAGCGCTCGCGCGGCAACCAGTTAAGGCTCCACTGCGCAAGATAGCAGAGGATGGCGTTCGATTCATGCAGGCTCTCGCCGGAGCTCAACCGCAATACCGGCACCATGCCTTGCGGGTTCATGGCTAAAAATTCCGCGGTTTGCGTTTCCCGGTTGAGAATATCGACCGACACCCATTGAAAGGGCAGATCGAGCAAGCCCAGCATCAGCCAGACCTTGAAGCAATTGCCCGAACGTGGGTCGGCGTACAACGTAAAAGCAGGTGCGATCTGGGGCATGACAGGGTCTCCGTCGTTCGACTTTTCGCAAGGGTTGATCACGCGGTGCTGCCCGAGCGATTGAACGGCGGATCGGCCGGTGCGCTCAA
>ERZ761602.1351-NODE-1351-length-44925-cov-6.858346_pt1 | contig 44925 bp, 38 predicted proteins | sample MGYA00512165_ERZ761602 | MGnify/ENA primary metagenome ERZ761602 (study PRJEB28899, sample SAMN02445085) | bioreactor sludge metagenome | biome: EBPR sludge; isolation source: Thorneside wastewater treatment plant | place: Australia: Brisbane, Thorneside...
CGGAGGCGGCGGGGGCGGCGGGGTCGGAGCCGGCGGAGGCGGCGGCGGGGCCTTGCTGCCGCCGAAGCGGACCACCAGGCTGCCGTAGAAGGCATTGTCCTTCAGCCCGTCGGCAAAGCGGCCCTGATAACCGATCCGGCCGGTCACCTTGTCACCCAGCACCCCGGCGATGCTGAACCCGGCCATCACCGAGTCGTTGTCCGTCACCGGCGAACGCACGGTGAAGTATCCGCCCGCAGGACCGTCGGCGAACCGCGCGGTGCTGGTGAAGAACGGATCGCCGCTGTCGTTGCGATAGGCTACCTTCAGTTCGGGGATCACCCCGCCCAGGTCCGCCGCCCACTTGATCCCGGCCAGCAGGGTGGTCTGGCTCTGGCTCTGGTCGGCAAACTGCAGGTTGGCACCCGGCACACCGGTTTCGGTGAAGCCCTTCAGCTTCACGTCGGTGTAGTCGACCGCGACGAACGGGGTCAGCCAGGTCTTGCCGAGCGGCAGGCGCGCGCCCAGTTCGCCATAGCCGGACCAGACCTGGTATTCAGGTTTGCCCGAGATCACGCCCGATGTGGAGAGGATCCCCACCGTGCGGGTGCTGGTGCCGTCCAGCGCGGCATAGCTGCCGTGTGCCCTCAGGTAGAACGAGCCGACATCGTACCCGGCCAGCAGGCCTACCTGGTAGCCATCGACATCGATCTTGCCGCTGTTGCGGGTGAAGTCCGCCTCGCTCTTGCGATAGCCGCCGAAGGCACCGACGGTGAAGTTGCCCACAGTGTAATCGAGGCCGAGCAGGGCGAACCAGCTGTCGCCTTCATAGCCCGGGGCATTGCCATCGGCATCGACCCGGCTTTCGTTGAAGCCGCCCAGCGCCCACAGCCTGATACCGCCATCCGGATTGCGGCAGGCATCGACCTTGTCCTTGCTGATCGCGCAGTCGATCTGGTCGGACAGCAGGCTGTTCACCTGCAGGCTGCCGTTGCGCAGGTTCTGGATCTGCCCGGCATACTGATCGCCCGAAAGCTGATCCAGCGCGCCCGGATAGGTGGCCGGGGTCTGCAGGAACAGGTTGGCCAGCAGGGTTCCGAACGGTCCGGTCTGGCTGGGGGTATACACCGATTCGATCCCGTCGCCGGTGGCCTTCTGGTTGAAGGTCAGCCCCGGCACCGCTCCGAAAGGCACGCGGACGATCGTCAGGTCGACATTGGCTGCCGAATCGTAGACCGCCGTCGGGGTCAGCAGCGCCGAACGGGTGCTGGTGACCACGTTGGAGAAGGTCCCGGTCCGCGTGTTGGCGTTGATGATGTCCTGATAGTTGTATGTGTTGTTGTAGAGCCCGTTCGGAGTCCACACCCGCACTTCCAATGTTCCGTTCAGGACGGCGGTGTTGGTGATGATCTGGTTGTAGGGCGTGTGGACGCTGAGCGTGCCGATCCCCGCGCTGGCCGGGCTGAGCAGGCCGGTGGGGGAAGAGCCCGAGTTCATCGGCAGTTCGAGCACCAGGGTGGAGCCGCTCTGCATGGTGAAGCTGTTCAGGTAGCCCCCCGCCGGGCCGTCATAGGCCGGGTTGGCAACCCGCGGATCGCGCAGGATCAGCGTTGCCCCGGAGTTGACGGTCAGGCTGCCTTCCAGGTCCTCGTCCGGGTTGATGAACCCGTCGAGCGAGGTCGTCCCGCTCAGGATCGTGATCGTATCGTCGGCCGAAATGTCGATGTCGCCATAGACACTGCTGTTGCCGGCAAAGCGGATGTTCACCGCATTCGGCGCCATGCTGGTGTCGATAGCCAGGCCATGCTTCCAGGTGGTGCCCAGATTGGTGCTCTGCCGGGCCACGATCGACCCGCCGTTGTTGAACAGGGTGAAGACATCGCCTTCGCCGGCCTGGACATCCCAGCTGTTCTCATAGTCGAGCACGCGGATGCCGTAGGCCTTCGCCGGGGCTCCGTCGGTCATGGCCGCAGCATCAATCACGCCGCGGTTCTCCATGGTGACGGTGTTGGAGGCCGAGACGAACTCCACGCCCACCGCGGTCGAGCCGATTGTCAGGCTCTGTCCGGGGACGATGCTGCCGGGCAACGACAGTTCGACGTCCGGGATCGAGGAATTGCCAGTCGAGCGGGCCAGGGCCGAGATCGTGCCGGTGTTGGTCACCGTGCCGGTCAGGGCATAGGTCGGGACTTCGGGCTCTTCCTCCTCGTCGCCGGCCGGATGGCCGCCTTTGCCGCCATGCTCCTCGCTGCCGCCGCCGTGCACGATGTCGGGCAGTTCGGGAAGCGGCACATAGTTGGCATAGAAGCCCATGCCGGTGGCCTTGGCATTGGCCAAACGCACCGCTTCGGCAGAACCGGTGGTATTGGCCGTGGCCGAAACCGCGACCGTTCCGCTGTTGAGGACCGTCACGCCGACCGGCTCACCGGTGACGCGGTAACCCGCCGCCGAAGCGAGCGCGCCTGCGCCTTCGGCGCCGCCGTTGGCCGTGGCCGAGGCGGTCACGCCAACCGTACCCGAGTTGGTGAAGCGCGCGTCGGTTGCCTTGCCGAGCAGGACCTGGCTGACACCGGTCACGTCATGCGCGGTGGGCAGGCGGCCTTCATCGACCGGGAAGCCGGCATCGAGCACCAGCCCGGCCGTGCCGGCGCTGGCAAAGGCCCCGCTGCCACTGGCGACCGAAGTCGACTGGACGGTGAAATTGCCCTGATTGCTGAAGCTGGCCACCGGAGTGCCGCCATCGACCTGCGCTGCCTGCAGCAGGCCGGCATCGACATACGTGTGCGCTTCCGCACCACCGCCGGTTGCGCTGGAGGTTGCGCTGGAGCGGATATCGACCACGCCGCTTGCGGCATTGGTGAAGGCCAGTTCCCCGATATTGGTGTAGTAGCCAAAGGTCGGTTCGCCTTCCGAAGGCACGGCCAGGGCAGAGGCATCGGCAGAGGCTGGCTCTCCGCCGCCACCGCCGCCACCGCCGGTTCCGCCCCCGGTATCAAGCGCGAACTTGGTCGGCCCGGTAACCTCGGCCACCTGGTGGATCGCGTTGGATACGGCCGATACGGCCGAAGCATTGCCTCCGGTGGCAGTGCCAGAGGCACCGATCACCATGTTGATCCGCCCGGCATTGGTCAGGCTTGCCGTCGAGGTGTCGTTGCCCGAGCCGTTGGCCTGGGTCTTCTGGACGATCAGCCCGGCTGCAGCATTGAGCGCCCGCGCATTGCCCTCGGGGTTGGTGGCTATCGCACCGGCATTGATGTTGATCGTGCCAGCTGCCGCATTGGTGAAGGTGACGGTCGTCACGTCATCGCCCCAGCCGTTAGCCTGGGCGCGCTGCGAGATCACGCCGTGTTCGCTGATGATCGGGCTGTCGTTGCCGAACAGCTGATAACCGCTGTCCGTCCCCACGCCGACACCGTTGGGACCATAGCTGTTGGGGTAGAGATCGGCATACTGGCCGAAATCGGCCGGAATGGCCTTCACGCCCACCAGCGAGGTGGCAGACTGCACCGCCGTGGCATTGGTGGTCAGGTTGATCGTGCCGCCATTGGTCATCTGGACATTGGCGACATCGTTCCAGCCGGTGGCGGAATCGCTTTGCAGCCCGCCGCCATTGGCCTGGACCCGCTGGGTCAGCACTTCGGTGGCAAAGGCCGTAGCGGTCAGCGCCGTACCCGGACCGACCCCGGCCGTGGCATTGAAATTCAGCGTGCCGGTGTTGTTGACCCCGGCGGTCAGGTTGCTGTTGCCGCGTCCGGTCGCCTGGACCTGCTGGACGATGCCGCCGGTGACGCTGGCCTTGGCACTGGTGGTTCCGGCGATCAGCGGGGTGGCGCTGGCCGCGATGGTGACCGAGCCCGAATTGACGATCGAGCCGTTGCCGGTCGTGGTCACGTCGGCGCTCTTGGACGAGAACACGAACTGACGGATTGCCGGCGAGCCGGTTTCTCCGCCGGTGCCGACCGCGGCGGTGACCGTACCGGCACCGCTGGCTGCGGCGCTGACTTCGGTCGTGCCGCTGTTGTTCATCACCGCCGTGGCGGTGCGGCCCTTGGTTTCAACCGAAGCGACCTGCGAAATGCCGCCATAGACCGTCGCCGAGGCATTGCCGTCGGACGAGGAAGCAATCGCCCGGACCCGCACGGTGCCGGTGTTGATCAATGTTGCCGAGGCATTCCAGGTCGCACCCTCGACATCGCCGAGCAGGTGCTTCTGGGTGATGGCCGACTGGTAGGATCCGGTGGCCGGAACGTCGGGTGTGGCATTGCCGACGGATGCGACGGCATTGCCGGTGCCGGTGGCGCTGGCGGTTACCGTCACGGTGCCGGCATTGGTCAGCGAGGCCGGGGTCGCATCTTCGGACACCTGGGCAACTTCGCCGTTGGACAGGTTATCGACCACCGCGCTCGGGTTGTCGCCGGTTGAAGTGACGCCGCCATGGTGACTATCGGCAACCAGCGTTGTGAACGGGTTGGGCAGCGGCGCCCCGCCGTTGATCGGAACGGTCTGTGCGGCGACTGGCACGGCAACGCAGATGGCGAGGACGGAGGCTCCCTGAAGGATGTTCCGGCGCATTGTTCGGTTTGTCATGATTCAACCACTCCCTGTCTGTAAGCAAGACACCCCTTACCGCCGCAAAGCAGCAGCCCCACCGGGTATCGTGACTTAGGTTACATTAAGGGGTGCGCATCAACTTGATTGAAGTCAACTTTGGATAAGACTTGGGTTAAGTAGTTGATCCAATGCGCGGAAAACTTCGGCCGGTGCTGCGCGAAACGTGATGCGAATCGATTCCGGGTTGCGACTCGCGAATGCCTCTCGAATACGGGGAATGAGTAGTGGGGAATCTCGCCGCGGCAGACGGCGCATCAGATTGATTGATTTCCTGTTTTTGCAGCAATCTTAATGATATCTGCTTCAATTCGAGGCCCGAATGCGCACCGGTTTCCTGCTTCCCGGCCAGTTATCCGCGGACCGCGCAGATTCCGCCTGACGTGCGGACTTCGAACTTCTTGCGGTACCGCAGCATCCAGGTTCTGACCTTGCCGAAGAGTTGTTGCGCCTGGGTCTCCAGCCAGCTGGGCCGGGCGTTGCGGCGGTCTTCGATCTGGCAGAGCAGGGTGTTGGCGGCTTCCATGTCGCCCGCTTTCGCGGCCTTGGCGGCGCGGGCCAGGTCGATTTCGTCGCCGACGTGTCCGTCAAACGCGCCCTGGCGGGTCGAGAGGCCGAGGGCGCGATGGTACTGGGCTATCGCCCCGTCATAGTCCCCGCGCAGATAGAGTGTACGGCCCTGCCAGAACGCCTGGTTGGCCTCGTAATCGCGCAACGCCAGGCCATAGGCGGCGCGTTCGCGATCCAGCTGCTGCTTGCTCTGGTGGCAGGCCGCGATCCTCGCGCTCTCGTTGGTTGGAATACCCAGGCATCGGCCGTTGTGCGCATCGCGCGCCTGGTTGAAGGCGCGCTGGCGCTGGACCAGTTGGTTGTAGCGCTCCTGCAACGGGGCGTGTCCGGGCTCGCTCTGACTGACCGCCGGGGGTGAGGGAAGCGGCAGCGGCCCGGTCTGGGCCACGGCTGCGGTGGCAAGGCCGATGGCCAGAATGGCACCCCGCAACAAGGGAAAACGCGTTGTCATATCAACGGCCCGGTATGTCGGTTTCGTCCGGGCTGGGTTCGGGCGTCGGATCGGGTTCGGGCGTCGGATCAGGCGACGGCGGCGGATCATCTGCCTCGCAGCCATCGGCATTGTCGTTGCAGTGATAGCCAGACGGGCAGCTGACGCAGCTCGGGGTCGGTTCCGGCACTGGCACATCGGGAATGTCCGGTGCCTTCCGGCCCGGCAAGTCAAAGTCCTGTTGCTGAGCGCTGGCAGCCAACACACTGCCCAGCAGTGCCAATGGGGCGGCGATCATGAAATAATGTTTCGTGCGCATGGCATCCTCCAATGCATAGATTATCGGTTGTGCTGCCTCGCTGTGCATTGATTGCAGTCAATGCCCGCCGACTGACTCATCGGCATTTTCCCGACCAGAGGAGAATGCCGATGCGCCGTCTGCTGATTCCCGCCCTGCTTTCCCTGCTGACGATCGCTACTGGCGTATCGGCCCAGGTGCCGCTGCCGGGCGACGCGCCCGCGCTTTACGAGATGGTCGTCACTGCGCCCGGATCACGCAGTCAGGGGGTGCGCGGGCAGCTGTTCGATGACAAGGGTCAGCCGCAGCCGGACAGGTCTGCGCTGCAACCGTTCCAGACGCCGATCGGGGCGTTCGAGCGGGTCGGCTGCACCCATTTGTGGAGCGTCTGCGGCGATCTGCGCCAGACCGACGGGTTCGCGCCGGGCGGACCGGCCAACGATCCGACCATTGCCGGGCCGACGCTGTTCCGGGTCAGCCGAATCGAAACAGCCCAAGGTCCGACCTACCGCGGCGAACTGTTCGCCGGGACCCGGCCGGTGCCGCTGGCCGACCGGGTCGAAACGCCGATGGGACCCTTCGTCCGGCTGGAGGGCAAGTTTGCTGGACAGGTCTGGACTGGCTGGATTCCGCAGTACTGGCTGCCGCCGCAGCCCGAGCGGTTGACCTATCAGGTTGTCATCCACGGGTTGGGCAGCAAGAGCGAAAGCCGCCATGGCGCTTTCTATGACGAGCAGGGCTACGTTGTGCATCCGCGCGGGTCAGACCCGATTGATACGCCGATCGGTCGGTTCCAGCCGGTCGAATGCGGCATGCCGTGGGAAGATTGCGGGCTGTTCAACGTTACCGAGACCTTCTTTGTCCCGGCGCCGGACGGGGCTGGCCCTGTGGTAACCGTTACGGCGTTCCGGGTGCTGCAGACCGGGTCGGGTCAGGATGCCCGCTATCGCGGCGAACTGCGCGACGGTGACAAGGTGGTCGATCCGGCCGGAGACCGGGTGATGACCAATCTCGGGCCCATGGTGCGGATCGAAGGTTCGCACCTTGGCCATGGCTGGACCGGCTGGATTCCGCACGCCTGGCTGGGCGCTCCTGATCGATAGGGCAGTTGCCTTGGCCAGGTCCGGCCATTAGGCGCGAAGCCGATGATCGCCCGTGCTGCCCCGCTAGTTGCCGCTGCCCTGCTGCTGCCATCCGCCGCCCATGCCGAGGCGGAAGGGGGCGAAGCCGAAATCGTTGTTACGGGCCAGGGGCTCGATCCGTCGCCGTTGCTCGCGGCCTATGCCGTGACAGTGCTGGAGCGCGACCGGACCGCGGCTTCCGCGTCCGGGCGGCTCGACGATGTGCTGGGCGCGGTGGCCGGTTTCCAGCAGTTTCGCCGCTCTGACAGCCGCTCGTCCAATCCCACCGCGCAAGGCGTGACGCTGCGCGGGCTGGGCGGCAATGCTTCCAGCCGGACGCTGGTGCTGCTCGATGGCGTGCCGGTGACCGACCCGTTCTTTGGCCACGTGCCGTTCGTGGCCCTGCCACCGGAGCGGCTGGACCGGATCACGGTGATCCGGGGCGGCGGGACCGGGGCCTTTGGCGCGGGGGCCGTGGCCGGCACCATCGACATGGTCAGCGCCCGCCCGGGCGGCCTGCCGCTGGGCGAGGCCGCACTGGCGCTGAACGATCGGGGCGAAAGCGAGCTTTCCGCCACGATCGCCCCCCGGCTGGGGGATGGCTATGTCGTGGTCAGCGGCCGCTGGGATCGGGGGCAGGGGTTCTGGACCACGCCCGAGAGCCAGCGCGTGCCGGCCAGCGCGCGGGCGCGGTTCGACAGCTGGTCCACCTCGCTGCGCGCCGCGGCTCCATTGGCAGCCGATCTGGAATTGCAGGGCCGGGTGCTGGTGTTCGAGGACCGGCGCACGCTGCGCTTTGCCGGGGCGGATTCGTTCCAGTCCGGGCAGGATGCCTCGCTCCGGCTGGTCGGGCGGGGGCGCTGGCAGTTCGACTTGCTGGGCTATGTCCAGGCGCGCGATTTTTCCAACGTGGTGATCAGCGCGACCAGCTTCAGGAAGACGCTCGACCAGCAGGCCACGCCTTCCACCGGCCTTGGCGGCAAACTGGAATTGCGCCCGCCGGTGGACGATGCGCACTCGCTGCGGCTGGGGATCGACTGGCGGCGGGCCAGCGGATCCTTGCGCGAAGTGGCGTTCAACGCGGGAACCGGCGCGGTCACCGCTCGGCGACAGGCCGGCGGGACCAATGACGATCTGGGTTTCTATATCGAACATGACCGCATGCTCGGCTCGCTGCGGCTGACCGGATCGGCCCGGCTCGACCGCTGGTGGGTAAAGGACGGCAGTTTCGTGGAACGCAATGCCGCCGGCACTGTCGCCACCGCCAATGCCTATCCCGAGCGGGCCGGGTGGGACCTGTCGCTGCGCGGCGGGGTGCTGCTGGATGCCGCGCCGGGGCTGACGCTGCGCGCCTCGGTCTATGACGGGATGCGCCAGCCGACGCTGAACGAGCTTTACCGGCCTTTCGTTGTCTTCCCCGTCACCACCCGCGCCAATGCCGCGCTGGAGAACGAGCGCCTGTTCGGCTTCGAGGGCGGGTTCGATCTGAAGCTGGGCGCAGTGGAGCTGCAACTGACAGCCTTTGACAACCGGGTGAACGGGGCAATTGCCAATGTCACCATCGCCCCCAACCTGCGCGAGCGGCGCAATGTCGATGCGGTCCGCGCGCGCGGGATCGAGGCGGCGGGCAAGGTCACGCTGGGGCCGGTGCAGTGGGACGGCAGGCTATCGCTGGTCGACGCCAAGGTTGAAGGCAGCGGCATTTCGGCCGGGCTGGACGGCAAGCGCCCGGCACAGGTTCCGGTCTTCGCCGCCAGCACCACGCTGACCTGGCGGCCGGGACAGGGCTGGCTGCTGGCCGCCACGCTGCGGCACGTGTCCAGCCAGTTCGAGGACGATCTGGGGATGGACCGGTTGCCGGCCATGACCACGCTGGATGCCTGGGCCACAGTCCCGCTTGCCCCCGGTATCTCGCTGGTCTTCAGGGCCGAGAACCTGACCGGGGAACGGATCGTCACCCGCAGCCAGGGCACCTCGATCGACCTTGGCACGCCGCGCACTTTCTGGGCCGGTTTGCGCCTATCCATCGGCCGCTGACTGGATTAGGATCAGTAGCGAAGAACAACCCGACGGGAGACACACCTTGGCCACCCAGCTCAACCCCCACAGCCGCAACCTCGATTGCAGCGAGGAAGAATGGCAGCTGCGCCAGCAGCTCGCGGCCTGCTACCGGATCTTCGATCACCTGGGCTGGTCGGAATCGATCTACAACCACATCTCGGTCAAGGTTCCGGGTGAGGAAGGGGCTTTCCTGATCAACCCGTTCGGCTTGCTCTATTCCGAAGTCTGCGCCAGCAACCTGGTCAAGATCGATATCGACGGCAACACGCTGGATGGCAGCCCCTATCCGGTCAACAAGGCCGGGTTCGTGCAGCACAGCTACTTCCACCGCCATGTACCCTGGGCCCATGCGATCTGCCACACCCACACGACTGCGACCATGGCGGTCAGCAGCCTTGAGGGCGGGCTTCAGCCGGTCAACTTCTATGCCTGCAACTTTGCCGGGCGGATCGGCTATCACGATTTCGAAGGCGTCACCGTCCGCGCCGAGGAAGGCGAGCGGCTGCTGAAGAACCTGGGCGACAAGCGGATCCTGATGCTGAAGAACCACGGGCCGGTCATCCTGGGCCGGTCGATCCCGGAAATCTTCATCATGCACTGGTCGCTGCAGCGCGCCTGCGAAGTCCAGCTGGCGACCATGGCGGCGGGCAAGCCGCTGGTCGTGCCCGACGAAGTGATCGCCGTGCACCAGCGCGATCTGCACGAATCGCAGGTGCCGGGCACCCTGCCGGGCGCGGCCGATTTCGACGCCTGGCTGCGCCGGATCGACCGGATCGACCGCAGCTGGCGCGATTGAGCGCGGCTGGCCGATGCCCCGCCTGACCGTCAACGGCCGACCGGTCGAATTCTCGGTCGATGCGCAGACCCCGCTGCTGTGGGCGCTGCGCGACGTCGCCAACCTGACCGGCACCAAATATGGCTGCGGGGTGGGCGATTGCGGGGCCTGCATGGTGCTGATCGATGGCGAGGCATTGCGGTCCTGCCTGGTCACGCTGGCCGAGGTTGAAGGCCGCGCGGTGACCACGATCGAGGGGCTATCGGCCGACCGGTCGCATCCCGTGCAGCAGGCGCTGGTGGCCGAGCAGGCGATCCAGTGCGGGTTCTGCACTCCCGGCATCGCCATGGCCGCCGCGGCGCTGCTGGCCCGCAATGCCGATCCGACCCCGGAGGATATCGCCGCCGCCGTACCCAACCTGTGCCGCTGCGGAGTCTATCCGCGGCTGGTTCGGGCGATCCAGCGCGCCGGGCGGGTGATGCGCCGGACCGAGACGATCAGCGCGGCTCCGGCACCCGGCATTGCGCCCGAGGACGCGGCCCGCGCCGTCCCGGCGCTCAAGACCAACTGAACCAAGGAAGCCGCGCATGATCGAGACGCCCCTGACCTTGCCCTGCGGACAGGTCCTGCCCAACCGGCTGGCCAAGGCGGCGATGACCGAAGGGCTGGCCGATCCGGCCGGACGGCCGACGGCGGAACTGGAGCAGCTCTACCGCGTTTGGGGCGCAGGCGGTTGCGGGGTGCTGCTTTCGGGCAATGTCCATATCGACGCCGACCACCTTGAGCGGCCCGGCAATGTCATCATCGATCGCCCTGCCGATGCCGCCATGCTGGAAGCGCTGCGCCGCTGGACGGCGGCGGCCAAGGCGGGCGGGGCGCTGTTCTGGGCGCAGATCAGCCATGCCGGGCGCCAGACCATGGCCCCGGTCAATCCGCATCCCAAGGCTCCGTCTGCCGTGAAGCTGGGCTTGCCGGGCGGCCAGTTCGGGCAGCCGGTTGCCCTGACCGGGGCGGAGATCGAAGACCTGATCGCCCGCTTCGCCCAGGCCGCTGCGATCTGTGCGGAAGGCGGGTTCGACGGAGTGCAGATCCACGCCGCGCATGGCTATCTGATCTCGCAGTTCCTCAGCCCGCGGGCCAACCAGCGCAGCGACCAGTGGGGCGGCAGCCTGGAGAACCGCGCCCGCTTCCTGCTCGAAGTGGTCCGCGCCACGCGCAAGGCGGTGCCGGCCGGGTTTGCGGTTACGGTCAAGCTCAACAGCGCGGATTTCCAGCGCGGCGGTTTTGCCTTTGAAGACAGCCTGCAGGTGGCGCAGTGGCTGGAGGCCGAAGGGGTTGATCTGATCGAGATTTCCGGCGGCACCTATGAGCAGCCGCGCCTCCTCGGGATCGAGGGGATGGAACCAGTCGAGCGGCCGGGCGTGGCCGAATCGACCCTGGCGCGCGAGGCCTATTTCGTCGATTTCGCTCTGGCCATGAAGCAGGCGCTGAAAGTGCCGCTGATGGTGACGGGGGGCTTTCGCAGCAAGGCGGCGATGGAGCAGGCGCTGGTGCAGGGCGGGGCCGATGTGATCGGGCTGGGCCGTCCGCTATGCGCCATGCCCGATGGCGCGGCGCAGCTGCTGGCCGGGGCCGAGCGCCTGCCCAGCACCGAGCAGACCCTGGCACTGCTGCCCGGCTGGCTGGGCTTCCTGCGCGGGATCAAGGCGCTGCGGGCGATGGACAGCTTTGCCGTGCAGTACTGGTATTACTGCCAGATCTATGCGCTGGGCCGGACCGGCGAAACCGACCTGGCCAAGTCGGTCTTCTCCTCCGTGCTGGAAGTGGAGAAGACCCACAAGGCCTGGCTGAAAGCGCGCCGCGGCTAGAACTTGATCCGCAGCGTCACCTTGGCGTTCAGCGGTTCCCCCACCGAGATGTTGTTGTCGGTGTGGGCATTGGGGAAGTATCCGGTGTCGGTCACATTCTCGACATTGATCTGCAGGGTCACCGTGTCGCTGGCGTCATAGTAGAACGCCGCATCGATCCGGGTGAAGGCCGGCATGACCACCGCATTGCTGATCGTGGCATACTGGCTGGACTGGTGGATCACCCCCAGGCCGAACCCGAACCGGTCGGTAAAGTTGTAGCGGCCCCAGGCCGACAGCTGGTGGCGCGGCAGCTGGGCCAGCTTGCGGCCGGCCGGCGCGGCGGTGGTGGTGGCGGTTACTTCGCCGTCCTGCAGGGTATAGCCCAGCGACACATCGAGGCCATCGGTGACCCGGCCGACCAGCGACAGCTCGATCCCCTTGGCGCGGCTGCTGCCGGTCAGCACGGCATTGCCGGTGATGGGATCGGTCGCGCGGGTGTTGGTCCGGTCCAGCTGATAGACCGCCGCGGTAAAGGCCAGCGCGCCGGTCACATCCCACTTCACCCCGGCCTCGATATTTTCGAACCGCTCGGGCGCAAGGGCCTGGGTGGTTGCATCGAGTACCGCGAACTGGTCGCCCGATTGCGGCAGGAAGCTGATCGCATAACTGCCATAGACCGAGACATTCTCGCGAGGCTTGAGGATCAGGCCGATCCGGGGGGACCACTTGCCGTCGCTGCGCTGCCCGGCAAAGCCGGAGACCAGATTGGTCGAGGAAATCTCGAACTCGTCATAGCGCAGGCCGCCGACGATCTTGACGTGATCGCCGATGTCGATCTGGTCCTGGGCATAGATCGACCAGAAGCTGGCGTCGGACTGGCTGGAAGTGCTGATCACCGGGAACGACACGCCAGGGACGACAATGGTGTCGGCCAGCGGCACGGTCGGGCTGCCGACAAACACGCCGTTGCGGCGGGCGTTGAAGGTGGACTGGTCACCCGCTTCGAAGCCCAGCAGCAGGGTGTGGCCCACGCCGCCGGTGCTGCCCTTCCACACCAGGTTGCCCTGGCCAATCAGGTTCTCGCGCCGGGTCGCGTTGTTGTAGGCGGCCAGGGTGACCGTGTTCGCCCCGCTGACCGCGCCGTTCGGATAGACGTTCGAATAGAACTTGTCATACCAGCCATAATGCAGCGTCAGGTTGGCGCTCAGGCTGTCGCTGAAGCGGTGATCGATCCGGGCGTGGGCCAGGTGCGCGGTCACTTCGCTGGGGTTGGCGGTGACCGATCCGAAGAACGTCTCGTCATAGCCGGTCAGCGGGCGGCCGCCGCGCGAAGGCACACCGCGATCGGTGGTGCGGCGGTCTTCGGCATATTCGTAAGTGGCGGTGAAAGTCGTGTCATCGCCCAGCCGCGCGCCCAGCGTCGGCGTCACGCCCAAGAAGTGCCCGCCGAACTGCTGGCGGTGATTGTCGAAAGCTTCGTAAGTGGTGTTGAAGCGCAGGCCCACACCATCAGCCAGCGGCGCGCCCAGATCGAGCGCGACATTCCACGCACCGAAGCTGTCGACCCCGCCGGTGGCCGATCCGCTCAGCGCATCGAATTCCGGGGCCTTGGACACGCGGTTGATCACCCCGCCGCCGCCGCCGCGGCCAAAGATCATCGCGTTGGCGCCCTTCAGCACCTCGACACGTTCGACGTTGTAGAGCGGGCGGTAATACTGCGCGTCGTCACGGATCCCGTCGAGGAAGAAGTCCGCCGTGCTGTTCTGCCCGCGCAGGGTCACCTGGTCACGGTGGCCTTCGCCCTGGCCCAGCACCACGCCGGGAACAAAGCGCAGCGCGTCGTTGAGATTGAGCACGCCCTGATCGTCGAGTTGTTCGCGGCTGATCACGCTGATCGTCTGCGGCACATCGACCAGCGGGGTGTCGGTCTTGGTCCCGGTCGGGGTCTTCTCGATATCGTAGCCGTCGGGGCGGCCATAGACGATGATTGCGGGGCCATCGGCCGCCGCATCCGCAGCCATCACCGCCGCTTCCGCTGCCATGTCGGCCATGGCCGGGCTGGCCCAGCCGATCGGTCCGGCCGCCACGGTGCAGGCCAGGACGATGCGGCGAAGGCGGAGCGAGGCGGTCATGGCAATCCTTATTGAGAATGATTTGCAAAAGCGAGGTTGCCGATAATGCGAGTCGTTCGCATTGACAAGGATCAAATTTGCCCGGGAGACTTTTCTTGTCCGCATTCCGGCGATAGGCGCGAGGGACCAATCCCGGCAGGAGCACGACGATGAAGGCAACGATCTGGCACAACCCGGCTTGCGGCACCTCGCGCAAGACGCTGGCGATCCTGCAGGAAACGCCGGGGGTGGACCTGACCGTGGTGGAATATCTGGTCACGCCGCCCAGCGCGGAAAAGCTGGCCCAGCTGTACCGCGATGCCGGGATCACCCCGCAGCAGGGCCTGCGCCTGCGCGGCACCGATGCCGAAGAACGCCGCCTGCCTGAAGCCGGCGATGCCGAAGTCCTGGCGGCGATGGCCGCCGAACCGAAACTGATCGAGCGCCCGCTGGTGGAAACCGACAAGGGCGTGCGGCTGTGCCGCCCGCAGGACAAGGTGCTGGAGATTCTCTAGGCCGGATTGGGCCGGGTCAGGTCTTCGTCCTTGCCCATCGATTTCAGCCCCAGCACGATCACTGCCAGGCACAGCAGTTCGATCGCGGCAAAGCCGACCCACGGGGAATGGCCATAGAGCCAGACGCCGATCGCGGGGGCGAAGATATAGGCCGCGCCGTTGACCGAGGCGACGATCCCGGCGGACTGGCCCTGTTCGGCCCGGCTGACCGCCAATGACGCCCCGGCGGTGAAGCCCGGGCGGAACAGGCCGAAGCCCAGCGAGGCGATGCCCATGCCCATCATGATCGAGTGTTCGGTGCTGGCCAGCATAATCACCGCCGCGCCGGCCGCGGCCACCGAAATGCCCCACAGCGCCGAAGCGCGCGGCCCCAGCCGCAGCAGCGGGATCAGGCCCCATTGCGCCAGCAGCGTCGCCACCGCGCCGACCATCAGGATCCGCCCGATCGGGGCCGCGCCCAGATCCGGCGTGGCGCGCAGGCCCAGCCGGTCCAGCACCAGGAAGCCGACCAGCCCGAACAGCGCGGCCTGGGCATGGCCGCCGAGCAGGCCGGCCATCAGCCAGGGCCGGATCCGCGGATCCTGCCAGCGCAGGCGGGCGACCTCGCCATCGGCGGCAGGTTCCTGCGCGCCGCGATCGGGCTCGTCCTCATCCTCGCCCCGGCCGGTGTCGGAATTGGCACTGAACGGCGCGGCGACGATCCGCCCGCGCGCGGCATAGGCCGGGGAATCGTCCGGCAGCCAGATCCTCAGCGCGATCAGCACCAGAATCGCGATCACGGTGAAGGCCACGAACGGGCCGACCAGTCCCAGTCCCGGGACGATGAAATAGGGTGCCAGCGCCGGACCGATCACCGTGCCCAGGCCAAAGCTGGAGGAAATCAGCGACAGCGCCTGGGTCCGCTCCGCCCGGCTGGTGCGGCTGGCGACATAGGCCTGGACCGCCGGCGGCGCGGCCGATCCGAACCCGCCATAGAGCGAGCGGCACAGCGCAAAGACAATCAGCGTGCCGATCGCTCCCAGCCAGCCGTTTAGGCCCAGCCACAGCGACAGGCCGCACAGGCCGAAGCTGAAAATGAAGCCCAGGAGGCCGATGCCCATCATCGCCTTGCGGCCGCGCCGGTCCGACCGGCGGGCCCACATCGGTGCGCAGATCATCCACAGCAGCGCCGACCAGGTATAGGCCAGGCTGATCCAGAAATCCTCGACCTTCAGGGCCGTGCCGATCGAGGGCATGACCGATTGCATCGCGGTGTTGCCCGCCGCCGTAACCAGCATGACCGTGAACAGCAGGGCCACGCGCCAGCCGGGCAGGCTGGCGGTGGTGCCGGGCAGGGCCGGGGTGGACTGATCGCCATGGGACATCGGTTAGTCGCTAACCCGCTCGCTCGCGCCTTGCAATGGGCGGACAAATTTGTGAAGGCAGGGCCACCGCCAACCAACCGGATTGCTCCACCGCATGACTCCGAACGAGCTCGCCCACGAGCCGCTGCCCCGCCGCCTCAAGCGCCGGATCATGAAGGCCATGGGACCGTGGGGGGTGTTCCTCCAGGGGTTCATCGAACATCCGGTGATGGTCGGCTCGATCATCCCGTCCTCGCGCTTCACCATTGCCAGGATGCTGGCCCCGGTGAAGTGGGCCGAGTGCAAGCTGTTTGTCGAGTATGGACCGGGGGTGGGCACCTTCTGCCGACCGGTGCTGGAACGACTGCCGCGCGACGGCACCCTGATCGTGATCGATACCAACCCGCTCTACATCGATTACCTGAAAGCGACGATCAGCGATTCCCGCTTCATTCCGGTGCTGGGATCGGCGGCCGAAGTGGAAGAGATCGTCCGTGCCCACGGGTTCGACCATGCCGACTATGTCCTGTCCGGCCTGCCGTTCTCGACCCTGCCGGACGGGGTTGGCCCGGCGATTGCGGCGGCGACCCACCGGGTGCTGCGGCCGGGCGGGGCCTTTCTGGTCTATCAGTTCAGTGCCAAGGCGCGCGATTTCATGGCCCGCCATTTCAGCCACATCGACCAGGGCTTCGAAGCGCTGAACGTCCTGCCGTGCAAGCTGTTCTGGGGCTGGAAAGAGTAAGACCTCAGCCGAAGACCTGCGGGAAGTCCGGCCGTTCCGGTCCGGCCAGTTGGCGGTGGCTGGTCGCCAGCGCGGCCACGACATAGGCGGTCATCACCCCGTTGACCATGGCCGCGACCAGCGCGCCGACCAGCTTGGCCGCCTCGGCCCCGGCCAATCCCTGGGTGATCAGGGTGGCCGCCACCTGGATCAACTGGGCGGCGATGACAAAGGCCACCACCAGCAGGGCAAAGAACAGCAGCAGCCGACCGGCATTCCCGCGGGTCAGGCCCAGCGAGCGCTGCAGCGCGGCGATCGGGTTGCGCTGGCCTTCCACCACGATCACCGGACTGGCCAGCGCCAGGCGGATCCACAGCCAGACCGCCAGGATAACCCCGATCAGGATGCCCAGCACGGCCATCGCCTCGCCCCCCATGCCCAGCAGGGCGGTGGGCAGCATGACGGCAGAAGTCAGCAGCAAGCCCTGGATCAGTTGCACCGCGATGCCGCTGGGCGTGGCCGACAGGGCGCGGCGGATCGCCTCGCCCACGGTCGGCCGGCTGGCGTGGCCGAACAGGGCCAGCAGTGCCAGCGTGCCGATCGTGTTGAGCAGCCCGGCAGCGATGTAATAATACCAGTTCGCGCGGAAATGGCTGCCGACCAGATCGAGGATCGCCTCGGGCTCGGCGCCCTGCTGGGGTTCCGGCATCGGCATTAGCACGGCCAGCGCAAAGGCCGGGACAACGATGAACACCCCGACCAGCGCGATCAGCACATCGCGGTTGCCGGAAACGGCCGCAGCGGCATCCTGCCAGGCTCGGTTGGAATCGAAGCGCGGGGTGGTGGGGGCGGTCTGGTTCATGCCCCCTTGATAACCACAGCAAATGCCGCCACGCAATCGGCCATGGCAGAGCACGTCGCCCCGGGAATCGAATTGCGCCGATCAGAACAGCCTGTGCCCTACCGCACAGCGCTGGATGACATGACCCTGCGCAACGCGGCTATCGCCGAGGGCACCGCCGAGGAACTGTTGTGGCTGCTTGAACACCCCCCGGTGTACACCGCAGGTACCAGTGCAGTGCCTGCTGAACTGCTCGATCCGCGCTTTGAAGTGGTCGAGGCGGGGCGCGGCGGGCGCTTTACCTATCACGGCCCCGGGCAGCGGGTCGGCTATGTCCTGCTCGATCTGAAGCGCCGGGCCCGCGACGTGCGCGGCTTCGTCCACGCGATCGAGGGCTGGGTGATTGATACATTGGGAGATTTCGGCGTCGAAGCGTGGCGCGCGCCGGGCCGGATCGGCATCTGGACTAGCGATATCGACGGCCGCGAGGCCAAGATCGGCGCGATCGGCGTGCGCGTCCGCCGCTGGGTGACGATGCACGGATTTTCGGTCAACCTGAACCCGGACCTGTCGCATTTCGGCGGGATCGTACCCTGTGGGATTGACGAATTCGGCGTCACCAGCCTGGCCCGGCTCGGCCATGCGGTTGATTTCGAAGCATGGGATAAGGCATTGCTGGCCCGCGCCGACCGCTTTCTGGCGGCATTGGACCGGCCTTGCCCGGTGGAGAACGGATGATGAGAAAGGCGCTGATTTCCGCGCTGCTGATGCTGGGGCTCGCAGCCTGCACGGGCGATGCCAAGAAGGACGAAGGCGCCGGCAAGGCCTCGGGCGAAGTGCTGCCCGGATCGGCCAGCGACGCCATGATCCCGCTCGATCAGGTCAAGAGCCAGGCCCCGCTGGCTCCCAAGAGCGAGGGCGGTGATCCGAAGAAGGCCGCCGCCAGCGACAAGGCGGAGACTGCCGTCGATGCTCAGCCTGAGGATGAAGTGGACGAGCCGCCTTCAAAGGCCCCTGCCGCAGCCGAAGAGTAAACCTACTCCTCGATCCCCAGGATCCGCTGCGCCAGCTTGAGGTGCGGCCGGTCGATCATCCGCCGGTCGATCTGCAAGGTTCCGGCATCGGGGCTGGCCTGAAACGCCGAGACAATCGCCCTCGCTTCAGCCAGTTCCTCTTCGCTGGGGGTAAAGGCGGCGTTGATGATCGGCACCTGGGCTGGGTGGATCGCCAGCATCCCCGAAAAGCCGTCAGCCCGGGCTGCTTCAGCCGCCTTCTTGAGGCCTTTCTCGTCGGCAAAATCGGCGTGCAGTGTGTCGATCGCCATCACGCCCTTGGCATGGGCCGTCAGCAGCGTCTGGACCCTGGCGAAGCGGAACGTGTCGGTCCATTCACCGTGGCGGTCGCGCTTGCGGGTGGCGCCGATCGCGGCCGACAGGTCCTCCGCCCCCCAGGTCAATCCGGCGAGCCGCGGCAGCGGGGCATTGGCATAGGCCGGGATCGAAATCGCGGCCTGGGCGGTCTCGCTGACCAGCGCCAGGACCTTGGTCGATCCGGCCTGAACGCCGCTCTTGCCCTCAAGCTCGTAAAGCTCGGCGGCAAGCTGCTGGACCGATTCCGGGCCCATGCTCTTGGGCAGCATGATTCCATCGGGCGCGGCAGAGAGGACCGCGAGCAGATCGTCGCGCCACAGCCGGCTGTCGAGCGCGTTGATCCGAACCCACCGGCCGATCCGCTTGCCTCCGGTCACCTGGGCCCGGTGGGCGTTGAGCCATGCGGCGGCCAGTTCGCGGGCGCGGGCCTTGTTCGCGAACGCGACCGAATCCTCCAGATCGAGAATGATTACATCCGCGCCGGTTGCCGCCGCCTTGGACAGCTTCTTCTCGCTATCGCCCGGAACGAACAGCCACGACCGTACCGCCATTTTCGCAACCCCTTCTTGCTGCCAGCGCCGTTGAAGCGTCAGGCCGTTTCGAGTGCCGGATAGTCGATGTATCCTTCCGGACCGGGAAGATACCAGGTTTTCGGCACGTTAACATTTGGCGCCCAATCGGCCCCCAGCCGGATCCGCTCGGCAAGATCCGGGTTGGAGATGTAGGGGCGGCCGAAGCTGATCGCGTCGCAGCGGCCCGAAGCAACGTCGGCTTCGGCCTGTGCGGCGGTATAGTCGGAGTTGAGCACCAGCGGCCCGGTATAGATGCTGCGAATCAGAGCATCCTGCTTGGGAACCTTTGTGGCGCCAAAGGTCCCGTCCGGTCCCGGCTGGCGCAACTCGACGAAGCCCAGTTTCAGCTCCTGGCATACTTTCGCGGCCGCGCCGAAGATGCTGGCCGGATCGGGATCATCGCAGCCCTGCGTTTCGCCATTGGGCGAAAGCCGGATCGAAACCTTGTCCGCGCCCCAGACCGCGATGATCGCTTCCAGCACTTCGCGCATGAAGCGGGTGCGATTCTCCGGACTGCCGCCATATTCGTCGGTCCGCAGATTGGTCGACAGGCGCAGGAACTGGTCGACCAGATAGCCGTTTGCGCCATGCAGCTGGACCCCGTCGAACCCGGCGGCCTTGGCGTTGGCGGCGGCCTTGGCATAGTCCTCGATCGTCCGGACGATATCGGCCTTGGTCGCGGCACGGGCCTGCTGGTGCGGCTTGCGCCCGGTGGGAGTATGGGCATGGTCGGGCGCGGTGGTGGCGCTGGCGGATAGGCCCGGCTGGCCATCCAGGAAATCGGGATGGACGATCCGGCCCATGTGCCACAGCTGCATCACGATCTTGCCGCCGGCCTCGTGTACGGCCTTGGTCGCCAGCTTCCAGCCTTCGGTCTGGGCTTCGTTCCAGGCCCCCGGAGCGGCAGGCCAGCCAAGTCCTTCGACGCTGATCCCGGTCGCCTCGCTGATGATCAGCCCCGCGCCCGAACGCTGGCGGTAATAGGTCGCCATCATCTCGTTCGGCACCGACCCGGCATCAGAGCGGCCCCGGGTCAGCGGGGCCATCAGGATGCGGTTCTTGGCTTCGATCGCGCCGAGCTGGATCGGCTGGAACAGGGCTTCGTGCAAGGGGCGTCCTCCATCGATTTCGTTTTGCAATTTACCCGGCGGCGCTAAGGCAAGGCGATGGGGAACGCAACGGCTGAGAAGAACTGGAACGGCTGGCACTTTGCCGCGCTGCTGGGGGGCAACGCGGCTTTGGCGCTGGGGCCGCTATGGGTGCGTCTGGCCGATTCCGGACCGGTTTCCGCCGGTTTCTGGCGATTGTTCCTCGCAATTCCGGTGTTCGTGCTGCTGGCAAGGTGGAATGGCCAGCGCTTGACCGGCCACAGTCGCGCGGCGATCCTTGCCATCCTGGGGGCAGGGCTGTTTTTTTCGATGGACCTCGCCTCGTGGCACCTGGGGATCGAGCGGACCCGGCTGGGCAATGCCACGCTGTTCGGCAATTCGGGTTCGATCCTGCTGGTCGCCTTCGGCCTGATCGCCCTGCGCCGCGCGCCTCGCGCGCTGGAATGGGCCGCCTTTGCCGCCGCGATCGTCGGTTCCGCCATCCTGCTGGGCCGCAGCCTGGAGATCGGGCACGAAACGCTGGTCGGCGATCTGTTGTGCCTGCTGGCGGGCTTTCTCTACACCTTCTACATCCTGCTGGCGCAGCGCGCCCGGGCCGACCTGGGGGGCTGGACCGTGCTGGTCTATGCCAGCCTGGCCGGGCTGCCGGTCCTGCTCGGTACGGCGCTGGTCCTGGGCGAGCCGGTCTGGCCGACCGACTGGACCCCGATCATTGCCCTGGCCTTCACCAGCCAGGTCGTGGGGCAGGGCCTGCTGGTCTATGCCCTGCGCCATTTCAGCGCCTTCATTGTCGGCCTGGCGCTGATGACCCAGCCGGCGCTGGCGGTGCTGGTCGGCTGGATGGTGTTTGATGAAGTGCTGGGCGCGGTCGACCTGATCGGCATGGCGCTGGTCGGGGCCGGGCTGGTGCTGGCCCGCTCGACGCAGCAGTAAAGCCGCGCTAGCGTGCCGACCTGATCTTAATCGAAGAGAATGCCGATGAAACGCCTTGCCCTGATCGCCGCGCTTCCCCTGGCGGCGCTGACGCTCACCGCGCTGCCGGTCGATGCGGCCAAGACTCCGGCCGCTGCGGTCAAGTCTCCCCGCGCCGATGCCGCGTTCAAGGCGCTCACCCAGCGGTTCATCGCTTCGGCCATGCGGCTGTCCCCGGTCGAGGCAACGGCGCTCGGCATCCACGATTTCGACGGCCAGTTGCCCGATATCACCGCGCAAGGCCGCACCGCGCGGGTGGCGGAATGGCGCGCGATCCTGGCCGAGCTCGCCCGGATCAACCCCACTGCGCTCAGCCGCGACAACCAGGTCGATTACGCGATCCTGACCAATGAACTGCGCTACCGGATTTTCGCCAATGACGAGTTGCAGGAATGGGCGTGGAATCCGCTGGGGTACAACGACATTGCCGGAATGGGGCTGTACAGCCTGGCCGCGCGCGATTTTGCGCCGTGGGATGTGCGGCTGAAGGCCGCGACCGCGCGGATGGAAGCCATCCCGGCCATGCTGGCGGAAAGCCGCCGCCAGCTGGTCCCGGCCCGCGTGCCACCGGTCTATGCCCAGACCGTGGCACGGCAGAACGCCGGGATCGTCGAGATTGCCGAGACCATGTTGCTGCCCCATGCCGATGCGCTGAGCGGCACCGACCGGGCCCGGTTCGATGCCGCGCTGACCGCGCTCAAGGCGGGCGTGGCCGAGCATCAGAAGTGGCTCGACGACGTACTGGTGCCGCAGGCCAAGGGCGATTTCCGGCTGGGCGCGGCGCTCTATGACCGCAAGATGAAGTTCGCGCTGATGAGCGATCTGACGCGGCCCGCGCTGAAGGCCCGCGCGCTCAAGGCCAAGGCCGATATCCGGTCCGAGATGTATGCTCTGGCCCGCCAGGTCCTGCCTGGCCAGCTGCCTGCCAAGCCGACGCCGGCGCAGCAGCAGGCCGGGATCGAGGCGGCGCTGCAACTGTCCTATGCGAAGAAGCCGCCGCGGCGTCAGCTCGAACAGAGGGCCCGCGAAACCACCGAGCAGGCCACCGCCTTCGTGCGCGAGAAGGGCTTCATCCGCATGCCCGACGGGCCGGTGCGGATCATCACCATGCCCAAGTTCCAGCAGGGCGTGGCCGTGGCTTACAACGACCCGCCGGGACCGTTCGAGAAGGGCCAGCAGAATTTTTACGCCGTCAGCCCGATTCCCGAAGAGTGGACCGACGAGCAGGCCGACAGCTTCCTCACCGAATACAACGACTACATGATTCATGACCTCTCGATCCACGAGGCCATGCCCGGGCATTACCTGCAGCTTGATCATTCCAACCGCACCGACAATCCGCTCCGCGCGATGCTGTGGTCGGGGCCCTTCGTGGAAGGCTGGGCGGTCTATGCCGAAGGGGTGATGATGGATGCGGGCTATCTGAATCACGATCCGCTGTTCAAGCTGACCGTGCTGAAAATGCGGCTGCGCAGCGTCACCAACACACTGCTCGACATCGGCATCCACACCGAGGGTCTGACCCGTGAACAGGCAATGGACCTGATGCAGAACGGGGCCTTCCAGGCCGAGCGCGAAGCGGCGGGCAAATGGGTGCGGGCGAACCTCTCTTCGGTTCAACTTCTGAGCTATTATACCGGTTATGAGGAACACCGCATGCTCCGGGCCGAAGCAGAGCGGCGCTGGGGCAAGGGCTTTACCCTGCGCCGCTATCACGACACGGTGTTGAGCTTTGGCTCGCCCCCGGTGAAATATGCCCGCGCCCTGATGTTCGGCCTGCCGATCCGCTGAGGAGACACCCGTGATCCGTGCCATTGCCCATCCGACCGATTTCTCCGCCGAAGGCCGGATTGCCTTTGACCATGCCCTGGCCCTCGCCCTGCACCACCGCGCCCGGCTCGATCTGCTTCACGTCGGCGCCCCGGGGGCGGAAGGGGAGTGGCAGCGTTTTCCGCGGGTCCGCGCCCGGCTGGTCGAATGGGGACGGCTTTCAGCAGGCTCCGAACCGGGCGAAGTGGCCCGCCAGACCGGCGTGGAAGTCCGCAAGATCGAACTCCACGCCAAGGATCCGGCCGAAGGGCTGGGCAATTTCCTGGCCGATCATCATCCCGACGTGGTGGTCATGACCAGCCATGGCCGCACGGGTCTCGCCCGACTGTTGCAAGGCTCGGTCACGGCCCAGGTGGCACGGGAAAGCCAGGCGGCAATGCTGCTGTTCGGCCCGCATTCGGGCGGGTTCGCCGATCCGGCCAACGGAACGCTGACTCCGGGACGGGTGCTGGTGCCGGTCGATCATCAGCCCCCGGCCGAGACCGCGCTGGATCCGCTGGAAGCGATCCTCGCCGGGCTGGGCGCGCAGCTGGACGGGCTGCACGTCGGCACGGCCGCTCCCGCCCTTCATGGACTGACCGTTCGGCTTGCCAGCGGCGGCACTGTCGACACGATCCTGGCCGAAGCGGATGGGGCCGGCCTGATCGCCATGCCGACCGAGGGCCGCCACGGTCTGCGCGATGCCCTGCTGGGCAGCACGGCCGAGCGCGTGCTCGCAGGTGCCAAGGTCCCGGTGCTGGCGCTGCCCGCGGGTTAGCGGGCGCCCAGATCGCCCTTGCCGACGGTCCCGCCGGCCATTTCCAGCATCCGGTCCAGGCTCTTCTTGGCTTGCAGGCGCAGGCCTTCCTCGATGTGCACCTGCGGCTTCAGGTCGCGCAGGGCGAGGTAGAGCTTTTCGAGCGTGTTGAGCGCCATGTAGGGGCAGATGTTGCAGGCGCACTGGCCGTCGGCGCCCGGTGCGCCGATGAAGGTCTTGTCGGGGATCGCCAGCTGCATCTGGTGGATGATGTGCGGTTCGGTCGCGACGATCAGCGTGTCGCCGTCAAAGCTCTTGGCGTAGTTCAGGATGCCGCTGGTCGACCCAACATAGTCCGCGTGGTCGATGATGTGCGGCGGGCATTCCGGGTGGGCGGCGACCGGAGCAGCCGGGTGCTGGGCCTTGAGCTTCAGCAGCTCGGTTTCCGAGAACGCCTCGTGCACGATGCACACGCCCGGCCAGAGCAGCATCTCGCGGCCGAACTTGCGGGACAGGTACCCGCCCAGGTGCCGGTCAGGCCCGAAGATGATCTTCTGGTCCTTGGGGATCTGGGCAAGGATCGTCTCTGCGCTGGACGAGGTGACGATGATGTCGCTCAGCGCTTTCACTTCGGTCGAGCAGTTGATGTAGGTCAGCGCGATGTGATCCGGGTGCGCGGCGCGGAACTGGGCGAATTTTTCCGGCGGGCACGAGTCCTCAAGGCTGCACCCGGCATCCAGATCCGGCAGGATGACGGTCTTTTCAGGGGCGAGGATCTTGGCGGTTTCGGCCATGAACTTGACCCCGCAGAAGGCGATCACATCGGCGTCGGTGGCGGCCGCCTTCTTGGATAGTTCCAGGCTGTCGCCGATGTAGTCGGCCAGGTCCTGGATTTCCGGCTTCTGGTAATAATGCGCCAGGATCACCGCGTTGCGTTCCTTGCGCAGGCGTTCGATCTCGGCGCGGATGTCTATGCCGGCAAGGTTCTCGGTCTGGACGGTCATCTGCAAGGGCCCTTTGTGCTGTGCCCCTGCAGATGGCCCGTCAGGCCCGACGAATCAAGGCAAGTATGCCGCCATCGGCCGCACTGCGCCGGGATGGCCTTCCAGCACCTGCCGGGTGAGCTCGATTCCCCAGGGGCTATAGGCGATGATCTGGCCCAGCGTCAGGAACACCAGCGGCACGATCAGCGCGGCCAGCCAGGCCGGGTGAACCGCGCCGTGGTGGCGCTTGTCGCGGATCATGCCGGCCACCACAAAGCCCATGCAGATCAGGTTGCTGAGCTCCCAGGCATAGGGGATCATCAGCGGCATCGGCAGCAGCCGGCCAAAGCCCGGCCCGGCGATCGAGGCCATGGCCCCCAGCATCAGCCGCCGGTGCCAGTCGGTCCGCTTGCGCAGCGCCACGGCCGCGCCGACCAGGGTAGCGAAGGCCAGGATCCCGGCGGGATTGCCGAACAGGAACTCATTGGCATCGAAGAAGAACGGCCCGCCGTTGCGGCGCAGCGATGCGAGGGTGATGGCAAAGCCCAGCACCATCATCAGCGGCACCCACAGCGCGGAAAGCCAGCCCAGCCGCTTGTGAAGGGCGACATTGCCGCCGGCCATCAGCCCGGTCTGGACCAGAAACAGGCCGACCCAGCCGAAGAACACCACGCCATGCAGGTGAAACAGCAGCGGCGCATCAAAGCTTGACCGGCCCATTGCCAGATGGACCGAAAAGCCCGCGACCAGCACCAGCGCGATGGCGCAGGCGAGCTTGAAGAAAAAGCGTTCTTCGGCGCGGCCTTGCGCTGCGCCGGTCGTGAATGTGGTTGCCATCGCGGTATCTCCCCTCAGGTATCCGCGACCCGTTATAGGAGGGTAATACACCTGGGCAGGCCGGAAGGCAATGTCGCTCGTCAGGGCGGGGTCGGCTCTCCGTCGAACCGCACGGTCACGGTCACGTCAGGATAGCCCGCGGTCTGCAGCGGCACGGCCAGGTTCTGGGCCACAGCCTGTTTCGCCGCGCCTCGCGCCATCTCCAGCAGTTGCGGATTGGCGGCCTGTTCTGCCGCCTGGCGTTCGGCCAGCAGGGTGTTGTCGCGGGTCAGTTTGGCCTGGGCCGGGCCGGTGATCCAGATGCCTTCGCGCAAGTACTGCGCCCGGCCTTCGTCTAGGTTGGGCTTCGACAGGTCCAGGGGGGGCAGGGTGACGGTCAGGGTCTTGCCGGCCTCGTCCCATTTGAACCGCCCGGCATCCAGCCGCGCAAGGTCAAGCGTGTAATCGACCCGCGCCGGGATTACCGCGATCTGCCGGCTTTTCAGCAGGCCGTAACCGCGTTCGTCCTCGGCGCTGACCACCGGGGCCAGCTGGGCGGAGAAGACGGTCAGCCGGTTGGCCTTTTCAAAGGCGGTCAGGCTGGTTGTGATCGGATCGCCATGATCGGCCGGGCCGAAGGCGCGCCACAGCAGCAACGCGGCCAGCGCGACATTGAAGGCGATGACCGCCAGTGCGACCGGACTGGGCCGCCGGGCCGATGTCAGCTGCCGAGCCGCCATGTCTCGTCTTCCTCGGTCACGATCCCGCGCGTCTTGAGATCGAACAGGTGAGCAAGGACTGAACGCCCGGCCGCGCCGGTCAGCCGCGGATCGAGCCCCTTGTACATCGCCGCGACGAATTGGGGGATTGTCTGCGCACCACCTTCCAGCTGGCGCAGGATCTGCGCTTCGCGGCTGCGGCGGTGGCCCAGCATTCCGCGCACCAGCTGCTTCGGCTTGTCCACCGCCGGGCCGTGGGCCGGGTAAAGCACCTTGTCCTCACGCTCGTACAGCTTGGCGAGGCTGGCCATATAGGCGGCCATGTCGCCATCCGGCGGGCTGACCACGCTGGTCGACCAGGCCATCACGTGATCGCCGGTGAACAGTGCGCCGCTCTCGACCAGGGCATAGCACAGGTGGTTGCTGGTGTGGCCGGGGGTGGCCACCGCCTCGATCGTCCAGTCCGGGCCGCTGATCCGCTCGCCATCGGCCAGCACCTGGTCGGGCGCATAGCTGTGATCGAAGGCGCTGTCGGCGCGCGGGCCATCGTCGGAAAGGACCAGCGGCGCGCAGCCGATGATCGGCGCGCCGGTGCGGGCCTTCAGCACGGTGGCGGCAGGGGAATGATCGCGGTGGGTATGGGTGCACAGGATCGCGCCGATCCGCGCTTCGCCAACGGCGGCCAGGATCGCCTCGACATGGCCCTTGCCGTTGGTGTCGGCGCCCTTGAACGGGGATGGTTCGCTGTCCGCGCCGTCATCGGCCGGGCCGGGATCGATCACCGCCACTTCATCGCCCGCGCCGACGATGTAGGTCTGCGTGCCGGTGAAGGTATAGTGAGAGGCATTGGGCGCCAGCACACGCCGCACCAGCGGTTCGCACTGTTCGCTGAGGCCGGTCGGCCAGGGTTTGGCGGGAATATCCATGGTCCCCGGCATATGGGGAGCCTCTCGCGCCAAGTCGAGAAAAAGCTAGTTTCTAGCTTGCAAGCCCAGCCGCTCGCGCAGCGCTGCAATCGCGCTTGGCTGGGCCGGATCGCGTTCGCGCCAGCCGGCATCGAGCCGCTTGAGCCGGGCGTGGAATCGCTCGGTCGCCTGGATCAGTTCGCGGGTGCGCGCGTCGATCAGCGCCAGCCTGGCGGGTTCGGCCTCGGCAAAATCGGCCAGCTTGCCGTGCCGGCGCAGCTGGAACTCGGAAATCTCGCCGGCGAAATAGGCCCGGTGGTTAAGCAGCCAGGCCACCGCGTGCATCATCCGGGTCGTGGTGCGCAGCCCTTCGCACGACAGCGCGATCGCGGCGTCATCCTCGTTCGCGGCGGCATCCAGCCGGCCGGACAGGGCAAAGGCCGCCCGCACCTCGTCCGAAAGGACCAGGGCTTCGCAGTATAGCCCCTCGATGATCCGGGGGTTGATGCTTGCAGGCTTTCCCATCCTGCATCCCCGATAGGCGCACGGAATCGCGCTTGCCAACACCGCCACGGGCAGTTTGCCACACCATTTCGGGACTGTCCCGATTGGGGGCGGTTTTGGTGGTTGCGGAGCGGCGGAGAATGACCGGCCTCGCTTGTGCGGTGGACCCTTTGCCAGGGCCCGCCGCACGCTGCGAGCTTCCAGTCGGTGCCTAGAAGTGCGTCAGCTCTTCCTTGATTCTGAGCTTTCGCTTCTTCAGAGCCTGGACGATCGCATGGTCAGGCGCGGGGCGGCTCATCTCTTCGGCGATCTGGCGTTCAAGACCGGCATGTTTGAGCTGCAAGGCGCTGACGTGCGACTGTTCCATCAGGGATTCTCCTTATGTTAGCCCCCAGGGCTGCAAGGACCCGAACCGGTACCGACTCGGCATCCGGCGAGTCACTGCGATTGTCATGGAAACACATTAAGCCTATCTTGCGAAGCGCAATCGTCAGCAGGGTGCGGCAAGCCGCCGGAACCCCGCGACCAAGTGGTGCATGGAGATCCCGGGCGTGAACGAGGAAGAGCTGAAAAAGCGCCTGGAAATGCTGAAAGTGGAACACCGCGATCTCGATGCGGCGATCGATGCGCTGACCGGCGCGGGGATTACCGACCAGTTGCAGATTGCCCGCCTGAAGAAGCGCAAGCTCAAATTGAAAGACCAGATCGCGATGATCGAGGATTACCTGATCCCCGATATCATCGCCTGACCGGACGATTGCTGGCAAAACCCCGACAAATTCGAATGCATTGCGCCCCGGCGCGTTTGCATGGGCGGCGCTTGTGGCATAGGTTTGCCTCATGCCCGTGACCAGCGCCGTTTCCGCCGCCCGCACCATCCTGACGCGCCTGCACGACGTGATGGCTTCGCGCAGCCACGCCCAGGCCAAGCTCAACACCGTGGTCGAGGTGATCGGGGAAGGGCTGGATAGCGAGGTCTGCTCGATCTACCTGCTGCGCGAAGGAATGCTGGAACTGTTCGCCACCAAGGGGCTGGCGCAGGAAGCGGTCCACGTGACCCGCATGGCAATCGGCGAGGGCCTGGTCGGCACGATTGCCGGCAATATCGAAACGCTCAACCTGGCCGAGGCGACCGCCCACCCGGACTTTTCCTATCGCCCGGAAACGGGGGAAGAAAAGTTCCACTCCTTCGCCGGGGTGCCGATCGTGCGGCGCGAGCGGGCGGTGGGGGTGCTGTGCGTCCAGCACGCCGATCCGCGCCGGTACGAAGAGGTGGAGATCGAGGCGCTGCAGACCGTGGCGATGGTCCTGTCCGAACTGATTTCCAATGCCGAACTGGTTGACGAGGAAGAGGCCGCGCTGCTGGGGCCGCAGCAGACCGGTCCGGTGCGGATGGCCGGGCTCGCGCTGGTCAAGGGGCTGGCAGCGGGCAACGCGGTCTATCATCAGCCGCGCATCACCATCGAACACGTCATGGCCGAGGACCGCGATGCCGAATTGCAGCGCGTCTACCTGGCCTTTGACAAGATGCGCGAACAGATCGACCGGATGGCCAGCCAGGCCGAGTTCGGCGTGGGCGGAGAGCACGAGGAAGTGCTCGAAACCTACAAGATGTTTGCTTACGACGAAGGCTGGAGCCGCCGGATCATCGAGGCGATCGACAGCGGCCTGACCGCCGAGGCGGCGATCGAGCGGGTCCAGCAGCGCACCCGGATGCGAATGCGGCAGATCGACGATCCGCTGCTCGCTGACCGGATGCACGATCTGGAGGATCTGTCCAACCGCCTGCTGCGGATCGTTTCGGGCCAGATGGGCACGGCCGCGACCATGGGGCTGAAGCAGGACACGATCCTGATCGCCCGCAACCTCGGCCCGGCCGAACTGCTGGAATACGACAAGCGCCGCCTGAAGGGCGTGATCCTGGAAGAAGGCTCGCTGACCGCCCACGTCGTGATCGTCGCCCGGGCGATGGGCATTCCGGTGCTGGGCCGGGTGCGCGGGCTGCGCGGCATGGTCCGCGATGGCGATCCGCTGTTGCTGGATGCCGATCAGGGCCATGCCGTGGTCCGACCCAACCCGCCGATGATCGAGGCGTTCGACGCGCGCTTTGCCAAAAGCAAGGAACGCGCCGCCGCCTATGCCGCGCTGCGCGATGTCGAACCATTCACCCGCGACGGCACCCGCATCACCGTGCTGATGAACGCCGGCCTGCGCGACGACATGCCCAACCTGGCGCTGGCCGGGGCTGACGGGGTCGGGCTGTTCCGGACCGAGTTCCAGTTCCTGGTTTCCGCCACCCTGCCAGCGCGGGAGCGCCAGACCAGGCTTTACCGCGATGTGCTGGACGCCGCCGGAGACAAGCCGGTGGTGTTCCGCACGGTCGATATCGGCGGGGACAAGGTCCTGCCCTATCTGCGCCACAACAATGGCGAACACGAGGAAAACCCGGCGATGGGCTGGCGCGCGCTGCGCGTGGCGCTGGAACGCGAAGGGCTGCTCAAGGTTCAGGCGCGCTCGCTGCTGGAAGCGGCGGCGGGCCGCACGCTCAACGTGATGTTCCCGATGGTATCCGAACCATGGGAGTTCGACGCCGCGCGCGAAGTGTTCGAAAGCCAGCGCCGCTACCTCAAAGGCCAGAAGAAGCTGCTGCCCGAGCAGGTTCGCTATGGTGCCATGCTGGAAGTGCCGGCACTGGCCGAAACGCTCGACATTCTGGCCCCGCGGCTGTCGTTCCTGTCGATCGGCACCAATGACCTGACCCAGTTCCTGTTCGCCGCCGACCGGTCCAACCCCAAGCTGGCGGAACGCTATGACTGGCTCTCCGTTTCGATCATGCGGTTCCTCAAGCGGGTCCAGCAGGCGGTGGTCGGCCACAATGTCGATGTGACGGTGTGCGGGGAAATGGGCGGACGGCGGCTGGAGGCCCTGGCGCTGCTCGGGATCGGCATCCGCCGCCTGTCGATCACGCCGGCCGGGGTCGGGCCGATCAAGGAACTGGTCCGCAAGGTCGATCTGGACGAGATCACCGCGGCAATGAACCAGTGGCTCGCATCGCCTCCGCCCAGCCTGCGCGAAGCGCTGATCCAGTGGGCGGTGGAGCGCGGGATCGAGGCGGACTGAACCGTTTCGGGACGGGATTTCACCGTCCTGTCACGAAATCGGTGCAGCCTGACCCGCAGTCTAGGGGAAAGCGCTGATTCCCGTTGACTCCGCTGGTTAAAACGGGATTGTCCCGCGCCATCGGGGCAGCAATAAAATCCGCGATGGGGTCGAAATGGGTGATGGTGAAGTGGCAGAGGCCGAACTGCCTCTGGATTCGGTCGGTGTTCGCCTCGCCCGGGCCCGCGAGGCCGCTGGGATGAGCCGCACCCAGCTGGCCGGCGTCACCCGGATTCCTGAGCGTCACCTGGCCGCCATCGAGGCAGGCAATTTCGCCGCCCTGCCGGGCCGCACCTATGCCACCGGTTTCACGCGATCCTATGCCAAGGCGCTGGGGCTGGACCAGGAGGAATTCGTTGCCGCGGTCCGGACCGAGCTGGCCGCGCAGCAGCCGGAGGAAAGCCGTCGTCCGACCCAGACTTTCGAGCCCGGCGATCCGGCCCGCGTGCCAAGTGCGCGGCTGGCGTGGCTGGCGGCCGGCGGGGTCGTGCTGGTGCTGATTGCCGGCTTCCTGTTCGCCCGGCCGATGTTCGCCCCCGGGATGCTGCTGCCCTCGACGCTCAAGGACGATCCGCCGGCTGCCGCGCCCGCCCCGGCCGCGCCAAGCGTGCCGACAGGCGGGCCGGTCGTGTTCACCGCGCTGGAACCCAAGGTCTGGGTCAAGTTCACCGACGGCGCGGGCAACCAGCTATTCCAGAAGGAACTGGCCCAGGGCGAAAGCTGGACCGTCCCCGCCGACCAGCCCGACGTGCGGATCCAGACCGCGCGGCCCGATGCGCTGGCGATCACCATCGGCGGGCAGGGCGTCGCCAAGCTGTCGGACAGCCAGCTCACCATTCGCGACGTGCCGGTCACCGCCACCGCCCTGCTGGCGCGGGGGTCCAGTGCCGCTGCGCCGCTGCCGCAGGCCAGCCCGCCACCTGCCACCCGCAGCGCCGCTCCTGTCCGCCGCAGCGAACGGCGCGAGGCTCCCGCCGCGAGCGGCACGGCTCCGCCGGCGGCGCCAACCGCCTTCCCGACCGAACCGGCGACGAGCGCACCGTCCGCCGCCCCGGCTCCGGTTCCCAGCGCAACCTAGCTGCGGATAGGTATTGCGCCCGGCTCGACACAGCGCGGCGCGCTTGGCACAAGCCCGGCGGAAACGGTTAATCTCCGGTTGCTCCCCAGCCGGTTAGGTTGCGCAATCAACGGCAGAACCTTTGCACGGACACAGGCACGATGAAGCTACCCACTCTCAACAAGCCCCTGCTGGTAACCCTGGCCCTGGCGATTGCCGCTCCGGCCCTGGCGCAAAGTGCCGGTGATCCCAGCCTGGAAGCCCGGCTGCGCAAGCTTGAGGCGGAAGTGGCGGCACTGCAGCGGGGGGTGTTCCCCGGCGGCGACGGACGGTTCTTCCCGCAGATCCAGCCGGCCCAGCCCGCCACTGGCGCACCGGGTACTCCGGCCAGCGCGCCCAGCGCTGACATGCTGGGCCGGATGGACGCCATGGAAGGCCAGCTCGCCCGCCTGACCGCGCAGGTCGAGGAAGACCGCAACCGGATGGACAAGCTGGAAGCCCGGCTCGACGCGCTGGAAGCGCGCGGCGCCGCGCCGACTGCAACGCCGACGCCCGCGCCGACCCCGGTCGCCACGGCCACTCCTGCCCCGAAGCCGGTGGCAACGCCAGCGCCCAAGCCGACCGCCGCCGATCCTTCGGCCAAGCGCCTGGCTGCGGTCCGCGCGATCGAGAAGCCGCAAACCAATGATCCGGGTGACGATGAGTATTCCTATGGCTTCCGCCTGTGGGACGCCAAGTTCTATCCCGAGGCGCAGCAGCAGCTGAAACTGTTCCTCAACAAGTATCCGCGCCACCCCCGCGTCAGCCGGGCCCGTAACGTGCTGGGCCGGGCCTACCTTGACGAAGGCAACCCGCGCGAGGCGGCGAGCTGGTTCCTGCAGAACTACCAGGCCGACAAGAAGGGCGATCGCGCGCCCGATAGCCTGCTCTATCTGGCCGAATCGATGCGCCAGCTGAAGGATACCAAGCGGGCCTGCGTGGCGCTCGACCAGTTCGCGCGCGAGTATCCGCAAGAAGCCGCCGGCCGCCTCAAGACCCAGTACACCAGCACCAAGAGCAAGCTGACCTGCGGGTGAGTTCCGCTCTTGGCGCATCGGCGCTAAGCCAGCCACGATGACGATTCCATCGCCCGGACCCGAAGCAGTCGGCCGCTTTGGTGCCGACCTGGCCGCGCTGTGGCCGGGGATGGGGCGGCTGGGCCTGGCCGTGTCGGGCGGGCCGGACAGTCTGGCCATGCTGCTGCTGGCTCGGGCCGCCTTGCCCGGACGGATCGCGGCGGCGACGGTCGATCACGGGCTGCGGGCCGAAAGCGCGGCGGAGGCGGCAATGGTCTCCGATCTGTGCGCCCGGCTGGACGTGCCGCATCAGACGCTGAAGGTCGAACTGGCGGCCGGCAATGTCCAGGCCGAGGCCCGCGCCGCGCGCTATGCCGCACTGGCGGAGTGGATGGAACGCGAAGGGCTTGAAGCGCTGCTGACCGCGCACCATGCCGACGATCAGGCGGAGACCATGCTGCTGCGCCTGAGCCGGGGCAGTGGGGTGGCCGGGCTGGCCGGGGTTCGCGCGCGCGGAGCCGTGCCGGGCACGCGCCTGCCCTTGCTGCGCCCGCTGCTGGGCTGGCGCAGGGCGGAACTGGCCGAGGTCGTCGCGGCTGCCGGATTGGTCGCGGTCGACGATCCATCCAACCGTGACGACCGGTTCGATCGCGCCCGGATCCGCAAGGCGATTGCCGGGGCAGACTGGATCGATGTGCCGGCGCTGGCGCTGAGCGCCGCCAACCTCGCCGATGCCGATGCCGCGCTCGATTGGGCTGCCGCACGCGAATGGGCCGAATGCGTGGTGAAAGGCCCGATGGGCTATACTTACCGCCCGCAGGCCCCGCGCGCCGTGGCGCTTCGGGTGCTGACCCGGATCGTCACCGAGCTTGATGGCAGCGCCCCGCGCGGCAGCGCGGTGGCCCGCCTGTTCGACAGTCTGGTCGCCCGCCAGCCCGCCTCGATCGGCGGTTTGGTCGCGCGGGCCATGCCGGACGGGTGGAGCGTGACGAAAGCGCCGGTGCGGCGGGCCTAGCGCGCCGCCATGCCTTTCTGCCGCATTCGCCAGACCAGTTGGTCATAGCGGTCCTGCCCGAAGAACGGCTCCCCATCATGGACCATCAGCGGCACGCCGTAGTGACCGCCCAGCCGCTGGTCGGCCTCGTTCTGCTTGATAACCGCGTCGAGCCGTTCCGCTTCGGCTTCCTGCACCGCGTCCATCTCGGCCAGCTCGCCCCCGGCCTCGGCCACGGCGCGGGCCAGGTGATCGCCCTCGTGCCAGCCATCGGTTTCGCCCGACCAGATCAGGTGGCTGACGCTGCGCAGCAGTTGCAGGCTAAAGCCGCGTTCCGCCGCCAGCACGCCCAGCCGGGTCAGCCGGTGGATGTGGGGCTGCTCCTTCGGATAGGTCCGCGTGGCATAGTCCATCACCACCGGGTCCGGGCGCGGCCAGCGCAGCGGCATTCCGGCAAATTCGGCGCTGCGCACGCAGTCTCGCATCAGGTAGGTGGTCCACAGCGGATCGGCATTGGCGAAGAAGTCCGGCTGGCGCACCGCGATCGGCAGGACCGGGCGGACGTTGACTTTCGCGTCCCAGTCCCGCTCAAGCTCCAGCAGCTTGGGCACGACGATGTAGGAATAGGGGCTGCGGAACGACCAGAACAGGTCGACGGTATGGGTCACGGCCGGGCTCCTCAGATTGATGCCATGTCGATGACGAAACGGTACTTCACGTCGGCCTTCTCCATCCGTTCGAAGGCGTGGTTGATCTGATCCATCTTGATCAGCTCGATCTCCGCCGTGATCCCCTTTTCGCCGCACAGGTCGAGCATTTCCTGCGTCTGGGCAATTCCGCCGACGCCCGATCCGGACACGGCCTTCTGCCCGCCCAGCAGCAGGCCGGAATGGAACGGCTCCATCATTTCGATCATGCCGACGATGCAGAGCGTACCCTGCTTGTCGAGCAGGAACAGGTAGGGCGTGACATCGTGCTTCACCGGCACGGTATCGAGCAGGAAGTCGAAGCTGCGGGTTGCGGCACGCATGGCGTCCTTGTCGGTCGAAACCAGCACATGGTCCGCGCCCAGCTTCTTCGCGTCCTCGCCCTTGGCCGGGCTGGTGGTGATCATCGTCACTTCGGCGCCCAGCGCCTTGGCAAACTTCACGCCCATGTGGCCCAGGCCGCCAAGGCCGATCACGCCGACCCGCGTGCCGGGGCCGACGTTCCAGTTCTTCAGCGGGCTGTAAGTGGTGATCCCGGCGCAGAGCAGCGGGGCCGCGGCCGCCATGTCGAGGTTGTCCGGCACGCGCAGCACGAACGGCTCGGCCACGACGATGCTGGCCGAATAGCCGCCATAGGTCGGGCTGCCGTCGATCCGGTCCTTGCCGTTATAGGTGCCGGTGGAACCCTCGCGACAATAGTTTTCCTCGCCCTCCTCGCAGGCATCGCAGTGTCGGCAGGAATCGACCACGGTGCCCACGGCCACCCGGTCCCCGACCTTGAACCGGGTGACATTGGGGCCGACCGCGCGGACCGTGCCGACAATCTCGTGCCCCGGAACAAAGGGATAGCGGGTGCGGCCCCAATCGTTGCGGGCGGCGTGGAGGTCCGAATGGCACACCCCGCAAAAGGCGATGTCGATCGCCACATCCTCGCCGCGCAATTCGCGCCGGTCGATGGTCAGCGGGTTCAGGCCGGAATCGGGCGCAGTGGCACCCCAGGCGGCAGTTGCAGGCATCTTTCCCTCTCCCGTTCATGCCGTGTCCGCAAAGTCGCTTGCCGAGGCGCGGCGTTGCGGCCATTAATCGCTCGATTAAGAACGAAGTCAAACGCGCAATTGCCGCGCGGAAATCAGGAGGAACGGATGTCTCCCTTCAAGGATGGAATTTTGGAAGGCAAGGTCGCCTTTGTCGCGGGGGGGACCTCCGGCATCAACCTCGGCATTGCCAAGCGCTATGCCGAGCTGGGCGCGAAAGTGGCGGTGCTGGGCCGCAATCCGGAAAAGGCCGCCAATGCCGCGGCAGAGATCGGCCACGACGCGATCGGGCTGACCGCCGACGTGCGCGATTACGGTGCGATCCGCGCGGCGATGGAAGAGGTGCGCAACCGCTTCGGCCCGCTCGACATCGTCGTTTCGGGCGCGGCCGGAAACTTCCTTGCGCCGGTGCTGGGGATGAGCGCCAATGCCTTCAAGACCGTGGTCGATATCGACCTCAACGGCACGTTCAACGTGTTCCGCGGCTGCCACGATCTGCTCGCCCCCAATGCCTCGCTGATTGCGATCACCGCCGGGCAGGCGGTCAATGCCATGCAGCTGCAGGCCCACGCCTGCGCGGCCAAGGCCGGGATCAACCACCTGATCCGGGTGCTGGCGCTGGAATGGGGGCCGGACGTGCGGGTCAACGGGATTTCGCCGGGGCCGATCGAGGGGACCGAGGGCATGGCCCGGCTCGCCCCCGATGCCTCGACCAAGGACAAGCATTTCGAACGGATCGCGATGAAGCGTTGGGGCTATATTGAGGAGATCGCCGAAGGGGCGGTGTTCCTCTCGTCCGATGCGGCAAAGTACATTACCGGCACGATCCTCGACATCGACGGCGGCAGCCAGCTGGGCGATGCCACCCGGCGCGATCTGGGCAAGGGACTGGCGTAGTTGGATGTTACGGTCAGGCCATCCGGCCTGACCTGGCATCACCGGCCCGCTCCCCCGGCCCGACCACCCTTAGGGTACCCTAGTTGCGGGTGGTCGGGCCGGGGGAGCGGGCCGGTGATGCCAAGCCAATCGCGGATGCGATTGGCGCACCCGGCAGGTTACCTTAAATCAGACTGTCGCCCTGACCGATGCGTTTGCCCTTGGTGATGATCACCTTGTCACCCACTTTGGTCACCCCGAACAGCTTCTTGTCGAACCCGGCGGGCACGCCGATGCAGCCGTGGCTGGCATAGCCCTTTTCCACCTTGGTGCCATGGATCGCGATGCCGTCGGTGGTCAGGTTCTGGGTGAAGGGCATCGGCGCCCCATCGTAGATGCTGGAATAGTGATCGGCCTTCTTCCAGTTGATCGGGAACACGCCCAGCGGGGTCGGCTTTTCCTGGGTGCCAAGCAGGACAGCGGTCGCCCCGATTTCATAGCCGCCCTTGAAAACCGAGAGGACGCGGGCCTCCAGATCGACCGTGATGATGATCGGGCCATCGGGCACGTCCTTGTCGTCCCAGTGCCATTCGCCGTACTTGATCGGCCCCTTGATCGGCAGGATCCGCTTGATGACGAAGCGTTCGTCCTTGGGCGTTGCCGCCGGAGCCGGTGCGGCTGACGGCGCGGGCGCGGCGGCGGCCGGCTGTGCAAATCCGGCACCGTCCGACTGCGGCGGCAGGGCGGTTGCACGGTCCTGCGGCTGAGCCAGCAGCAGCGCTCCGCCGCCCACTACGGCGGCTCCAAACAGGCCCAGCAGGGCGTGACCGGAATTGAACTTCATCGTCCTAGCGTCCCGACTTGAATCCGTTTCAGCCTGTCATACCAGCATCATGCAGGGCATGGCCAGCACCGCAGGCGGCGCGTTTCACGCCGGGACTGCATGGCAGACAAACGTTAACGCAGCACGATCAGATGCTTAACCGTGGGCGCCGAACAGGTTGGCGATTGCGGTGGTGATCCGCAGCGACAGCGCCTGGGCCTCGGCAATCGGGTCGATGAAGTCGCGGTGGATCGCGGCATAGCCGACCGCCGCTTCGTCCGGGTAATCGCTCGGCTCGGTCAGGCTGTAATCGCCAAGGCGCGGCTCGGCTGCGGGAAAGGCGCGGCGCAGCTGGGCCAGCGCTTCGTCGATCCGCAGCGTGAAGACCATTTCCAGCACGTCCTCGCGCGAAATGTCATTGGCGCGGCTGAACGGCGGGACGCTGACCGCGCGCAGGAACATGTGCTGGAACAGCGCCAGGCGCAGCGCCTGCAGCACACCCAGCGTGCGGCGGGTATGCTCGCGCCCGTCCAGCGGGGCCTCGTCCGGGATCAGGTCCAGCAACCGATGCAGCTTCAGCGCATCGACCCGAAGGCGGCTGGCCATGCGGCGGAACACGCCGGTGCGGTCATCGGTGTTAAGGTATTCGGCCAGCGCCAGGCAGGCATCGGCAATGTGGCCCTCGTCGCCGCGATAGGGCCGGCTGGCCCAATAGGCGGAATTGAACAGCTCGCCGAATGCGGCCACGGTCTTGATACTGGCCAGGGCATTGGCGCTGCGCACCAGCCGCACCAGCTGCCGTCCGCGATCGCTGTCGTGCAGCAGCTCGGCCAGGGCTTCGTAGTTCCCTTCCGCCGCCGTGCCGAACCCGGCGATCACGTTGACCGGATAGCCCAGCTGCTGCAGCACCGCATTGTGCGGGATCGCGCGGATCTGGCGCAGGCTCATCTCGCGGTCGGCAGCAAGGTCGCTCTGCCGGCGGCTCTTGCGGCTGCCGGTATCGTTGAGCAGGCCCAGGCCAAAGGCGGTGACCGCGCGGGGATAGGTCCGGCTGGACAGCTGCGCGGCCTGAAACCGGCGGATCGCGCGGTAAAAATCGAGCGAAAGGTCGGTGCGGCGATAGAACGGATCGGTTGGCGCTTCGGTGTCGGTCTGGCCCGGCGGCAGCTCGGCAAACCGGGTCAGGGTGGCGAGCGCCAGTTCCGGCGTGCCGAAGAACAAGTAACCATCCCCGCCCTGGAAACTGACTTCCGGCTCCAGCCGGATCCCGGCGCGGGCAAAGCGCCGCCGCGCCCAGGGAGACAGCGGCCAGGCCAGGCGATCGGCAAAGCTGTCCGGGTGGGCGCCGCGGCCCATGGACTCGCCGTGGGTGTTGAAGATCAGCGCGGCCACATCGCCGAGGCCATTGGCAAGCATTGCCTCGCTCAGCCTGCCCTGCAACCGCTCGATGGCGAGCGCCGCCGGAATCTGCCCGACGAACCGCCCGGCATCGGAAAAGCCGGTCTGGATCGAAACCCGGCCGCGCGCGCGGGCGTAATCGCGATAGGCGGGCTCTGCCAGCAGGGCATCGAGGAACCGGCCGCCGTGTTCCAGCGCGCTTTCGGTTTCGAACAGGGGCGAGACATCGACCTTGTCCTCGATCCCGAACAGGCGGGCGAAGTAAAGCGCGGCTAGCACCGTGGTCGGCTGTTCGCATTCGGCCACCAGCATCCTGATCGGCGCGTCGGCGTCCACATGGTGCAGGATCTGCGCCATGGCCAGGAACTGGCGGATCGCGGTGGAGCTTTCGATCGCCAGCGCCGCCATGTTGGAGCGCAGCGGACGGGCTTCGGCCAGCAGCTCACGCATCCGCATCAGCGCGGCCTGGCTGGCCAGGTCCAGCTTGCCTGTTGGATCGATCCGGCGGCGGATCGCGTTCTGGAGCTGGCTGGAATTCACCCGGAAATGGATCCAGCCCATGCCGAGGCCATCGGCGCGCATCGCGGCGGCGACGGTCAGCAGGCTCTCGGCCGTGGCATCGTCGGCACTGGCGGCACGTGCTTCCAGCTCGGCGATTGCCGGGGCCAGACTGGTCAGCTTGAAGGGATGGTCGGCGCTGAGGTGATTGGCCGTTTCGGACAGCGCCGCGGGATTGTTGATGTCGGTCGCGGCGAGCCGCCCGGCCTGGGTCGTGGCAAAGCCGGATGCGGCGCGCAGCAGATCGGCCAGATCGGGGGCCAGCGCGGCCAGCGCATCGGCATAGCTGGCGAGCCGTTCCGACTTTTCGTCCAGCCGGTAGCGCAGCGAGGTGGCCCAAGAAATGTCGGTGCGCCCGTCCATGTCGTACCCGACCCAGGTGGCGAAGCGCAGCGGCATCGGTTGCAGGCTGCGCCACTGATCCGGCCAGCGGCTGCGCGCCTCGCCCAGCAGCACGCGGACCATCGCATCGCGGGCGCCTTGTGCGCGGGTCAGCGCGTCCATCGCCGCGCGGTGCTCGCTATCCAGCGTGATCGCATCGCGGGCGTGCGGGGCCACACAGGCCGTCGCTGCATCGGCCGCCCCGCTGGAAGCCGCTTGGGCGACGGCGGCGGATTGGCGCGCGGTCAGCAGGAAAGTGGGGTGGGCGGTGAACACCACATGCGCCGCCGGGTGCTGCCAGCGGGCGGCAAAGTCATCAAACGAGGGCGCTTCGGCCAGCGCCGTGATCCGCGCAAGGTTGTCATCCGGGGCCACCGGCCCGACCAGCCGTTCCAGCCGCCGCGCGCGGGCGAGCAGGCCTTCGCATTCCAGCTCGGCCAGCAGAGTGGCGACATCGCCCAGGCCCAGTTCGCCGCTTTCGATCTGCCGTGACAGTTCCAGGCTCAGCTGGAACACCGGGTTGAACAGCGGCGTTTCCGCAGTCCGCCGGTGCAGGTCCTGCAACCGCGCGTCGAGCCGGGCGAGGAGGGTCATTGGCCCAGCGCGGCGGCCGCGCGGGCGGCAGCCTCGATCGCCGCCACATCGGGCGCGCCCTTGGGCACCAGCCACGATCCGCCGCAGCACAGCACCGGATCAAGCGCCAGCCAGTCCGGTGCGGTTGCGGCCGTGATCCCGCCGGTCGGGCAGAACCTGACCATGCCGAACGGGGCGGCAATCGCCTTCAGCGCGGGAATGCCGCCATTGGCTTCGGCCGGAAAGAACTTGAACCGGTCCAGCCCGAGATCGAGCCCGCGCATTATGTCGCTGCTGGTGGCAATGCCGGGCAGGAAGGCGGTACCAGAGGCTATCGCCGCCTTGGCCAGGCTGTCGGTCAGGCCCGGCGAGACGATGAATTCGCTGCCCGCTTCCAGCGCGTCTTCCAGCGCGAATTCGTTGAGCACGGTGCCGGCGCCGACAATCGCGCCGGGGACCTGCTTCATCTCGCGGATCACTTCCAGCGCACTGGCCGTGCGCAGCGTCACTTCCAGCACCGGCAGACCGCCGGCAACCAGCGCCTGGGCAATCGGCACGGCATGGGCCACGTCCTCGATCACCAGCACCGGGATGACCGGGGCCGTGCGCATGATGGTTTCGATTCCGCTCACGAAAGGTGTTCCTTGGCAAAGGCAGCCGCCGCACCGAACAGGCCGGGCTGGGGATGGGTGATCAGCTTGACCGGCAACTTGCCCATCAGTTCGGCAAAGCGGCCCTTGGCGGTAAAGCGGTTGGCAAAGCCGGAGCGCAGCAGCGTGTCCTTGATCCGCAGGCCCAGCCCGCCGGCAATCACCGCGCCCGATGCCCCCTGGGCCAGTGCCAGATCGCCCGCGACTGAACCGAGCGACAGGCAGAACCGGTCCACCGCGGCGGCGGCCAGGCTGTCTTCGCCGCTGGTGCCGAGGCTCCACAGAGTGCGGTCGTCGAGCGGCTGGATTGCCCGGCCTTCCAGTGCGGCCAGCGCTTCATAGATATCGACGATGCCGGGGCCGGAGACGACCCGCTCGACCGAGACCCGGCGATAACGCAGCCGCAGCCGGGCCAGGATCGCATCCTCGATGCTGTCGAGCGGGGCAAAGTCGATATGCCCGCCCTCGGTCGCCTGGACGCGGTAATCCGTACCATCGCGCCAGATATGCGCCACGCCAAGGCCGGTGCCGGGGCCGACGATGGAAATGGTGCCGCTGGCCGGCAGCGCCTCGTCCGGTCCGGCGAGGTGGACGAAATGATCGTCCGCGGCGCAGGCCACGGCATGGCCGACCGCGCCGAAATCGTTGATCACGGTGTACCGTTCGGCCCCCAGCTTTTCCGGGATCAGCGCCGGGCGGATCACCCAGGGGTTGTTGGTAAAGCGGATCACGTCTCCGCCGACCGGGCCGGCAATCGCGATCGAGACCGCCGGGGGCAGGGTGCCGCCCTGCATCCGCGCGAAATCTTCCCAGGCGGTCTGGAAGCTGGCGTGATCGCGGGTGTGCAGCGTCGCCGGTTCGCCCAGCGCAATGGTGCCATCGGCTGCGATCTCGGCCAGGGCAAAGCGCGCATGGGTCCCGCCGATGTCGACTGTGACGATTGCCGTGCTCACAGCCCCCCCTCCGCCAGCATGGCCGATCCGCCCTGTTCCGCGCCGTCGGCGTGGTGGCGGAACATGGCGAACAGTTCGCGGCCCATGCCCATGCCGGGAGGCGGCGGACTGGCGGCTTCGCGGGTCGAGAGATCGGCCAGCACTTCCAGGCTGCCCTGATGCGCGCACAGCCTGATGATGTCGCCGTCGCGAACCTTGCTCAGAGGGCCGCCGCCCAGCGCCTCGGGCGTGACGTGGATCGCGGCAGGAACCTTGCCGCTCGCCCCGCTCATCCGCCCGTCGGTGACCAGCGCCACCTTGAACCCCTTGTCCTGCAAGACGCCCAGCGGCGGGGTCAGCTTGTGCAGTTCCGGCATGCCGTTGGCGCGCGGACCCTGGAAGCGGACCACGACCACGACGTCGCGGTCCAGTTCGCCGGCCTTGAACGCGGCCTGGACCGCTTCCTGGCTGTCGAACACCCGGGCAGGGGCCTCGATCGTGTAGCGCTCGACCTCGACCGCGCTGGTCTTGAACGTGCCGCGCCCCAGATTGCCCTGGACCAGCCGCATCCCGCCATCGGGCTGGAACGGCGCGCTGGCTTGGGCAAGGATCGTCGCATCGCCGCTGGTTGCTGGGGCCGGGCGCCAGGCCAGCGCTTCACCATCCAGCACCGGCTCCTGCCCATAGTCGGTCATGCCACCTTCGGCCACGGTCAGCACGTCGGCGTGGGCCAGTCCTGCATCCAGCAGTTCGCGGATGACAAAGCCCATGCCCCCGGCAGCGTGGAAGTGGTTCACGTCGGCCGCGCCATTGGGATAGACCCGCGCGATCAGCGGCACGGCGGCGGACAGTTCGTCCAGGTCCTGCCAGTCCAGCAGGATGCCGGCGGCGCGGGCCATGGCCGGCAGGTGGATCGCGTGGTTGGTCGATCCGCCGGTCGCCAGCAGGCCGACGCAGGCATTGACGATCGCCTTTTCATCCACCACCCGCGCCATCGGGCGATAGTCCGTGCCTTCGCGCCCGATTTCGGCCAGGCGGTGGACGGCCTTGCGGGTCAGCGCGGAGCGCAGCGGGGTATTCGGCGGAACAAAGGCGCTGCCCGGCACGTGAAGGCCCATCAGCTCCATCATCATCTGGTTGGAATTGGCCGTGCCATAGAAGGTGCAGGTGCCGGGGCTGTGATAGCTGGCGCTTTCGCTTTCGAGCAGATCGGCGCGGGTCGCCTTGCCTTCGGCATAGAGCTGGCGGACCTTCTGCTTTTCCTTGTTGGCGAGGCCCGAGGGCATCGGCCCGGACGGCACGAACACCGCGGGCAGATAGCCGAAGCGCAGCGCGCCGATCAGCTGGCCCGGCACGATCTTGTCGCAGATGCCCAGGATCGCCATGCCATCGAACATTGCGTGGCTCATCGCGACGGCGGTGGAAAGCGCGATGACATCGCGGCTGAACAGGCTCAGCTCCATGCCGTCCTGGCCCTGCGTCACCCCGTCGCACATTGCCGGAGTGCCGCCCGCAACCTGCGCGGTCGCACCGACTTCGCGGGCGTAGAGCTTCATCGCTTCCGGATAGCGGCCATAGGGCTGATGGGCCGAAAGCATGTCGTTGTAAGCCGTGACAATGGCCAGGTTCGCCCCGCGCCCGCTCTTGATCGCGGTCTTGTCCTCCAGCGCCGCGGCAAAGCCGTGGGCCAGGTTTGAGCACGACAGGGCGTTGCGGTTGGGGAAGCGTTCGGCTTCGCGCTCCATCAGGTCGAGGTAGCGTCGCCGGCTGTCCTTCGACTTGTCGATGATCCGCGCCGTTACGCGTTCGATCGCGGGGTGCAGCTTACTCATGCCAATGGACTCCGTCGCGCTCGGTCAGGGCAATGGCCGCGCTGGGGCCCCAGGATCCGGCGGTATAGGGTTTGGGGGTCAGACCGTGGACCGCCCAGCTGGCGCGAATCCCGTCGATCCAGTCCCACTGGGCCTCGACCTCGTCGCGGCGGACGAACAGGGTCTGGTCCCCTTCGATCAGGTCGAGCAGCAGCCGTTCATAAGCGATCCGCTTTGTCGGCCCGGCAAAGGCATCGGCCATGGCGATGTCCAGCGGCACCTGCCGCAAGCGTACGCCCTCGCGGTCCAGCCCCGGCACCTTGGCCATCAGCGACAGGGTGATGTTCTCTTCCGGCTGGATCCCGATCACCAGCCGGTTCGGCACGGTCAGCGCCCCGCGCCCGGCAAAGATCGAATGCGGCACCGGGCGGAACTGGACGACGATCTCGGTCTTGCGTTCGGGCAGGCGCTTGCCGGTGCGCAGGTAGAACGGCACGCCCTTCCAGCGCCAGTTGTCGAGGTGGGCCTTGATCGCGACGAAGGTTTCCGTGTCGGACGGCTTGCCCAGTTCCTCGTCATAGCCCGGCACCGGCTGGCCCAGGATCGCGCCGGCGCGGTACTGGCCGGTGACGGTCTCGTCCGGAGCGACCAGCCGCAGCGTGCGCAGCACCTTGACCTTCTCGTCCCGGATCGCCGTGGCATCATAGCTGGATGGCGGTTCCATCGCGACCAGCGCGAGCAGCTGCAGCATGTGGTTCTGCACCATGTCGCGCAGCGCACCCGCGCCGTCGTAGAAACCGACTCGGCCTTCCAGCCCGACCGTTTCCGCGACGGTGATCTGGACATGATCGATATGGGCCGCGTTCCACAACGGCTCGAACAGGATGTTGGCAAAGCGCAGCGCCAAAAGGTTCTGGACCGTTTCCTTGCCGAGGTAATGATCGATCCGGAAGGTCCGGTCCTCCGGGAAGGCGCGGGCCACGGCATCGTTCACTTCCCGGCTCGATTCCAGCGAGGTGCCGAGCGGCTTTTCCAGCCCGATCCGCACCTTTTCGCCTGCCAGACCCCCGGCGGCGAGGCCGGCAATGGTCGGCTCGAACAGGCTGGGCGCGGTCGACAGGAAGATTGCCAGGCCCTGCTTCGGCGTGCCGACCTTGTCGGCGAGGGCGGCATAGCCC
>ERZ761602.1352-NODE-1352-length-44912-cov-7.020420_pt1 | contig 44912 bp, 48 predicted proteins | sample MGYA00512165_ERZ761602 | MGnify/ENA primary metagenome ERZ761602 (study PRJEB28899, sample SAMN02445085) | bioreactor sludge metagenome | biome: EBPR sludge; isolation source: Thorneside wastewater treatment plant | place: Australia: Brisbane, Thorneside...
GGGTGGGAGCCGCCGAAGGCGGCGCGGGTCCCACCCGGGAGTGGCCCCGGGCCGAGCGGCGAGCGACCTATGGCTTGACCACGGGCTTTTGCGCCAGTTGCTCGGCTTTGGCGGCATCCATCTCGGCTTGCCGGGGTGACATCCCCAGCGGGTCCATCACCTCGAAGTGCCCGATCGCGACGGCCATTCCGAGCCGCCCTTTCGCATCCGGCGAGGCCGAGATCATCAGCCGTGAGTTCCCGCGCGCCCAAAAGCGATAACTGACTCGGCCGACGGTCAGGGACGTCTCGCTCGGACCGAAGGCGGCCTCGTGTTCGGCGACTGTTTGATTCAACAGTTCCGTCGAGACCTGTTCCCGCTGATACAGCGCCAGCAACACCCGTCCCCCGGCATTCGTCAGGAGACCAAAGGACTTTTCGGCCGACTCCCACCCAACCTGCCGGATGCTCTCATTGGCAAAGGGCGACTCGTCGGGAATAGCGAAGGCCCTCGCCGGCTTAGGAATCGCTCGGAGGGCGTCTTGTTCCAGCTCCCCCAATCGAACGGTTTTCTCGCCATAGAGCAGGGCCAGATCACCCGCCTGCGGGTCTTCGACCGGACCCAAGATCACCGTGGGCTTGGCGATCGGAAGAGCGGCCCCGTTCGTGGGCTTTTCGGCCTTGGCGGCAGCGCTAGGACTGCCGCAGCCGCCAACCGCGAGCAGGCTAGCGGCCAACAGCCAAAATGCGATACTTTTGAATTCCGGCCGGAGCATGGACTTCGATTTCATCATCAGTCGATCGGTCGATCAGTGCGCTCCCGAGGGGCGAGGTGATCGAGATGAGGTCGTTGGCGGGGTCGGCCTCAAAAGATCCAACAAGTGTGATCTCCATTTCGTCCCCATAGTTCAAGTCCTTCAGTTTGATCTTGCTTCCGAGATGCGCCGAATTTCCTGCGTGGGCCGGTCGCTCCACAATTTTCGCAAATTGAAGCACCTTCTCGAGATCGGCAATCCGTCCTTCCAGCCGAGTTTGGTTTAACTTTGCCTCATGATAGGCAGCGTTTTCGCGCAAGTCCCCGTGGGACTTCGCCTCGCGAATCGCGTCCGCTACCTGCTGGCGCACCGGGCCCTTGAGCTCGTCTAGCTCCTTCGCTAGCTTGTCGTAGCCCTCCTTGGTCAGTAGAATCTCGTTGGCCATGGATAGGCGCGATTATAGCACCCCTGAACTCACCCCCGACTCAGTGGCGGTGATCGTCGTGAGTTTTAACACTCGCGAACTTCTTCGCCAGTGTCTAGCCTCAGTCACCGATGCCGGCGAGGTCTGGGTTGTGGACAATGCCAGCGAAGATGGATCGGCTGAGATGGTGGAACGTGAGTTTCCGAACGTGAAGCTAGTGCGAAACACCACCAATCGAGGATTTGGCGCGGCGAACAACATGGCCCTCGAACTCACCCAGAAGCCGTTGATTCTGCTCCTGAACTCCGATGCCCGATTGGCTCTTGGTCAATTAGCGGCTATGGTGCAACACTTCCGGGATTCAGGAGTCATCGCACTCGGACCGCAATTGATCTTTCCCGATCGACGACTCCAAAACTCTTGCGCCTCGGAGCTCACGCTGTGGCGGCTATTCTGCGAGCAGTTCTACTTAGAGAAGATCTTCTCCTTTTCCCGCCTCTTCAATGGCTATTGGCAGAATCGCTGGCTCCCAACCGATCGGGTCTCGGTGGTCGATCAGGTCATGGGTGCCTGCCTCATGATGCGGCGGGGATTGAAGCTTGATGATCGATACTTCCTTTATTGCGAAGACACCGATCTCTGCCGGCGTCTTCGGTTACAGGGCAAGATTCTGTTTGATCCGACGTTGCACGTCGTTCACGAACTGGGGGCGAGCAGTACCGAAACTCGGTGGAAGTCTGTTGTGCAATACAACCTAGGCAAGTGCACCTACTTTGCGCTCCATCATGGTCCCGTAGCGCATCGGGTTTGCTGGCTTATGCAAATCCTTGGAGCGGCCCTCAGAATGCTGATTCCCGGAAAGACCAAGCTCTTTTGGAACGTGCTGAAAAACTCGCGTCCCTATACGACGCCACTCAAATAACCGCGCAAGACTTCCTCGGTTGGGCCAGAAAGTCGAACAGTGCCTTGTTCCAGCCAGATCGCCCGGTCAGCAATCCTACTAACGGAATCGGTGTCGTGACTCACGAAGAGGATCGCTCCACCCGCCGTCCGAAACTCTTTCAGTCGCTGGAAGCACTTCTGTTCGAACTCGAAGTCGCCCACCGCAAGCACCTCATCGACAATCAACAAATCCGCATCTACGTGCACAGCAATCGAAAAACCGAGGCGCGCCAGCATCCCACTGGAATAAGTCCGGACCGGGGCGTCAATATGCGAGCCGATCCCGCTAAAGGCGACGATCTCCGCCATTCGGTTACGTGTCTCTTGGCGAGTAAGGCCCAAAATAACACCATTAAATAGGATGTTCTCCGCCCCCGTCAGGTCAGGGTGAAAACCAGCTCCAAGCTCAAGGAGAGGAGCTAACCGTCCATCAACCCGGATCGAACCTGAACTGGGCTTGTAGACCTTGGCGATGAGAGAAAGAAGTGTGCTCTTCCCCGCTCCATTTTTACCCACTAAGGCCACGCATTCTCCAGGCTGAACTTCAAAAGAGATCTCGCGCAAAACCTCCAGCTTTTCCAACTTTCTCCGCTTCCACCAGAGCAGAGCGGTCTTAAGGGACCCTCCTCCATTGTGGCTGAGAGCAAACGTCTTTGCGATCTTCTCGACGCGTAGGACACTCATGGCTAGGGGCGCTCCATAAATCGCCACTTTAGGCGGTTAAAGACGGCATAGCCTGCGAAAAGCGTCGCGACTGAGATGCCAGCACAGACTCCTAAGAGCGCCCAATCCAGTGGTAAGTAGGGCAGGCGTTGATCTCCGACCATCGGACTGACGGGAGCGAGCATCAGCTTCCGATAAGCAGTGCACAGCATTGCGATCGGGTTAAGGTGATAAAGTACATACACCAGCTCCGCACGATCCCCCAGTGCCTGTGAATACCTTACCTGTTCGCTGAAATACATGATGGGCGAGAGAAAGAACATCAGGTACAAGATGACCCCAACCATATACTTTACGTCCTCATAGAACGTATTGAGGGCCGAGATCATCAACGATAATCCGGTCGTGAGGCAGAGCTGAATCACGATCAGGACCGGCAGGAAAATGAGCGTCTCGGTAAAAGGAGAACGCCCCGGATTCTTCACCCACACTGCCAATAAGAACAAGAAGTAGACGAAAAGCGCTAGGAGAAAATGAACGAAGTTAGCTCCAATCGTCGCCAGGGGCAACACTTCCCGAGGGAAGTAAACCTTCTTGATCACTGGCATTGACGAGAGGATCGACTGGGCGCTATCCATCAGCGTCATCTGAAAGAACATGTACGGCAAGTAGGCCGCGAAGATATAGGCACTAAAGCTTTCGGTTCGATTATTCAAAAAGAACTTGAAGACGAGCCACATCACCAGCATCGTGATGAGCGGATTGAGCAGACTCCAAAAGAATCCGATAAAGCTATTTTTATAACGAATTCTTAGCTCGCGTTCGATGAGGGTCAGCAAGAGTTCACGATATTTCCACAACTCCTGCAATTCTGCCCGCATGACCGAATCTTACCCCCGTCATCGGGCGTCTACCATTTCATGGCATCTTCATCTCGGGTGTATGTGATCGGTAGCTCGATCGTGGACACCGTCTATGCCGTCCAGCGGTTCGTCCAACCCGGAGAGTCTCTGATTGCCGTCCACTCTCAGGTCCATCCTGGAGGAAAGGGCGCCAACCAGGCCATGGCCGCAGCTCGGCTTGGCTGCGACGTGACGTTTTTCACCTGCGTCGGTCAAGACCCGTTCGCCGAGACCGTCTTGGCTCCCCTTGCCGAAGAGGGAGTGAATCTTAAGTACATCCAGAAGACGAATCGGGCCGGGACGGGGCGGGCGAGCATTTCGGTATTGCCCGACGGTACCAATGCCATCATCGTGGATCCCGGGGCCAACATGCAACTCCAGCCCAGAACTCTGCTCGGCGATATCATGGCCCTTGCCGACCCGGCCGTCATCGTCGCCCAGTTGGAGTCCCCGCTAGAGTGCACCGAAGCCGCGTTCCTCTATGCCCAACGTAAGAAGATCGTCACGATTCTAAATCCTGCCCCGGCGCGGAAGATTCCCGAGAGCCTGCTAGCCCTTTGCGAATTCATCACTCCCAATGAGACCGAATGTCGCATTCTCACAGGTGTCGATCCCCATGACCTGGCTTCTTGTCGCCGAGCGTGCGAAGTTTTGCAAGGACGAGGAGTAGGTAACGTGGTCCTTACCCTCGGCGACCGCGGAGCATTCTGGAAAGGGCCCGACGCGGAGGCGATGTTCCCCGCTCGCAAGGTCGAGGCCAAGGACACCACCGCCGCCGGAGATGCCTTCAATGGGGCCCTCGCGGCCGGGCTAGCCCAGGGGATGGATGTTTATCCGGCGATCCAACGGGCCGTGGAGGTGGCAACCCTCTGCGTGCTTAAAGCCGGAGCCCAAGAGAGTATGCCGCGACTTGATGAATTTGAGGTCGTCCGCTAGAGCGTCCTTCCGAGTTCGTTCTCAATCAGCATCTCAACCCGCTCGGCGATATTCAGGGCGTGGTCGGCAATCCGCTCGACGTTGGCTACTGCCATCAGAGTCCAACTGGCCGCCACCACGGTATCTGGAGAGTTTCGCATCGAATCATGGAGTTGGCGCCGAAATTCGCGGTTCAGGGCATCCACCATCTCCTCGGTACTCCGGACACTCTCGACGCGGCTCAAATCAAGCTGGACATAGGCCTCGATAGCTTCGCGGAACATCTTGCGAGCAAGCATCGAGATCTGCCGGACGTCCACCAGATGCCCGTCCACCATCTCTTTTTCAAGTTCTTTGGCACAGGCCGCGATATCAACCGCCAGGTCAGCGACGCGTTCGATATCCGTGATCATCTTGATGGTCGCTCCGACGAGGCGAAGGTCCGACCCGATCGGCGATCCCAACGAGAGCATCCGCAGACACCGCATTTCGATGTCCTCGTCTAGCTGGTCCACTTCGTCGTCGGCCAGCATCACGGCTTCGGCCAGCTCGGCATCCGCCCGCACTAGGGCATCCACCGCATTGCCAATCATGGCTTCTGCGCGGCTAGCCATCTCGATCACATCGTGATCAAGCGACTGGATTTCGAGCGAGTAGATATGCTCAACCCTCGGTTCTAACTCGGGTACGTTCACTTCTTCCAAGCTAACCTTCCGAATGTTAAGACTCTGTGTGGACCGAAAAACACTATATCAATAATCGGGGAGCGGAGGACAAAAGTTCACGAGTGTAGGACTCTTGTGGATCTTCAAACACTTTTTGAATCGGCCCCGATTCCACGAGTCTCCCGCTCTTCAGTACGGCAACCCGGTCGGCGATGTAACGAACGGTGGCCAAATCGTGCGAAATATAGAGACAGGTGAGCTGTTCCATGCGGAGCAGGTCCTTCAACAAGTTAAGAATCTGGGCTTGAACACTCAGATCGAGGGCCGCCGTCGGTTCGTCGCAGATCAGCACCTTGGGCTTAAGCGCGATCGCCCTCGCGATTGCCACCCGTTGTCGTTGCCCCCCGCTCAGCTGGTGCGGAAAGCGTGAGTGGAGAGAGGGATCGAGGCCAACTTCTTCCATAAGTGCCCGAACGTCCACCTCCACCTTCGCCAAGACTCCTGGTTCCTCGATGATCCGGCCGATCGTCCAACGAGGGTCCAGGCTGGCATACGGGTCCTGCCAAACGATCCCGATTTCCGCGGCCTGCCCACCGCGAGTCCCCTGGATCGCCTGGCCCATCAACCGAACCTCGCCGGCAGAAATGGGCTGCAGACCCAGCGCCGCCCGAGCCAGAGTCGTCTTTCCGCTCCCCGACTCCCCGACCAAGGCCAGACATTCTCCTTCCTGGATGTCCAAGGAGACTCCATCCAGGGCGAGAAAACTGCCGTACCGGACAGAAACTTGGTCAAAATTCAATAGTGGCTTCATTCGCCGATCTCCTCGCCGTGGGCATGATGAAAGAGTCGATCGTGGACCTTGTTCAAGAAGTCTTGATCATCAATGGTAACCAGCCGGGTGATTCGAGGCGACCGGGTAACCCGCACACGATCTCCACTCAACAACTGGAGCCGACTCTGCCCGTCGCAAGACAAGACTGCGTCTCCCCGGGTTTCGATCCTCAACTGAATCTCGCTGCTCGGATCCAAGATGAGAGGCCGGGTGGCCAAAGTGTGAGGGGTCACCGGAGTCAAGATCATGAGTTCTGTGCGCGGATCGACAATCGGCCCGCCCGCGGAGAGGTTATAGGCGGTCGAGCCGGTCGGGCTCGCAACCAAGATCCCGTCGGCCGGATAGCTGTGCAAGTACCGACCGTTCACAACCACTTCAAAGTAGAGCATCCGAGTCGTCGCGGCCCTTTGCAGGGCAGCTTCGTTCAGCGAGTGAAGGGTTGCGACCGAGCGATCTGCGCGGATCAATTCGGTTTGGATCATCATGCGCTCGCTCAGAACGGCCTGTCCGTCAAAGAATAAGCTCAGGGCGGCTCCAACTTCGGCCGGTTGGCACTGGGTGACGAAGCCGAACCGACCGTAATAGACCCCTAGGATCGGCGTGCCATGGGGCGCGCATACGTGGGCTCCGCGGATGAGGGTCCCGTCGCCGCCGAAGGTCACCATCAGGTCGGCTCGGCCCAATTCTTCGATACCCACCGCCTCGACGCCAAGCAAGGGACTGGCCTCGCGGTCGGTCCCTAACTGACAACGGCGCTCTCGCAGAAAGAGCGCCGTCGCTTTGGCCGCCTCGATGGCATCGGGGCGGTGCGTGTTTACCAGGAGATGGATTCTCAAGATTTGCGCGTGCTTTGCTTCATCCGGGCCAAGTTTTTCTTGGCGTCCTCGTAGTTTGGATCAATTTCGAGGGCCATTTCCAGGGTCCGGATTGCTTCGGCGCGCTTGTTTTGTCTTTCGAGCGTCACCGCCAGGTTGTTATAGGCCGGGAGGAAGCTTCGATCGGCCGCAATAGCCCGTCGGAACGATTCCACCGCCTGGTCCAGTCGGTTGTCTTCGTATTGGTAGAGACCGATGCCGTTCAGAGCTCGCGGGTTGCGAGGCTCTCGCTTTAGTGCCTCGACGAAATGGAACCGGGCCTGCTCTCGATTCTGTTTGCCACCTCGGTCCCAATAGGTCGCGGCCACGTTCAGCCGAGCGTCTACCTTGTTGGGGTCGCGCTGAAGGATCTGAAGCCAAAGCTTGAATGCCTCATCCTTCTTCCCGAGCTGGACTTGAGTCGCGGCGCAGTTTTGCAGCACGTCGACGCTGTTCGGCTGGAGCTTGGCTTGGGCTTCAAATGCCAGGAGCGCCTTTTCATAGTTGCGCTGACGATAGTGGAGTAGTCCGAGGTTATTGAGCACTTCGGGCTGATTGCCATTCAGCTCAAGCGACTTTTCATAAGCCGCTACGGCTTCATCGTTTTGGTTCAGCCGGGCTTTCAGGATGCCCACGTTGTACCAATAGACGGCGTTTTGGCCGTTGCCTTCTTCGGCAAGTTCAAACATCTTGGCGGCATCTTCGTTGCGTCCTTGGGCTGCGTAGATTTCGCCCAAAGCCAGAGCCGTCATCGGATCCTCATCGGCCATCGACTTTTCGAGGTAGGGGACAGCCTTATCGACCTGACCTTGACGCAGAAGGGCCACGCCCGCATTGCGGTTGAAGGTCACATTGTCGGGCCGGAGCTCGACAGCCTTCAAAAAGGCTTCCGACGACTTTTCGTTGTTCCCCTTCCCTTCCCATGCGATACCGAGGTTGTTGTAAACGAAAGGATCTTGGCCATACAGCGAGATCGCCTTATCAAAGGCTCCGATCGCCGCGTCGTAGTTCCGCTTTCGGAGGTGGATCCCGCCGATGTTGTACCAAGGCTCATACATCCTGGTGTTTAGCTCGGTGATTGAGCTATAGAGACCGAGAGCTTCATCATCTCGCCCAACCGCCACGTAGGCGTTGCCGAGGTTGTTCAAGATCTCCAGGTCGTTGGCGCGGACACCCTTGGCCCTTTCGAGCACCGGAATCGCCTTGGTGAAATCGTCCCTTTGAATGTAGAGGAAGCCAAGCCAGGAGAGCACGTCGGGATTTTCGGGCGCCACTTCAACGAGCTCTTCGAACAGAGCCAGCGCCTTATTGGCGTCGCCATTCCGATAGACCTCGGCTGCTTCCACCACCTTCTTCGGAACATCATCAGCGGTGATGGGCTGGGCCATGGCAACGGCCATCATCAGCGCGCTGATGATGGCGGTCATGACGAATCTCAGTTTATTGCTCATAGATTTCTTCGCCTTGTCTCTCATCGAGGCTAGTCTCCACAGTGGTCGGGGATGGCCGACTCATAGGCATGAGCCAGATCCTCCAGGTTGAGGCGAATCCCATCCACTTGGAAGTCCACAGACTTGCGATCAAATTTTCCAATACTAGTGACGGTCAGTCCGCATCGAGCCGCTTCCTGGCGCACACTCTCTTCTCTTATTGGCTCGACAGCGACAACTATCCAGCCCGGAAACTCGCCGAAATAGCGCGAATCCCGTCGTTTGAGACCTGAGAACACTCCGGACTCCAGAGAAACTTCGACCCCCACGTTTCCGCGCAAGGCCATTTCGGCCACGCAAACAAGGAGTCCGCCCTCGGCAATATCATGGGCCGCATCGAGAAGCCCCCCACCTGCGCAATTCACTAGGAATGCATGAAGATCCCGCTCTTTTGCGAGGTCCGGCGGGACAGGTAAACCACTTTCAATGTCATGAATCCTGGACAGGTACTCACTGGCCCCCAAACCCGCGTGGGCATGATCGGCTAGGTCGTAGGAGATCAACCAGAGCGAACCGGCATCCGCTCTCGGCGCAAGTCCCAAACGGTCGTCGGCATTCTCCAAAACACCGACCATGCCGATCAGAGGAGTCGGCAGGATCTCGCCCAATTCGCTCTCGTTATAGAAGCTGACGTTGCCGCTGATCACTGGCGTTCCGAGGGCTTCGGCGGCTTCGGCAATTCCCTTGACGGATCGCTCGAACTGCCAATAGACCCACGGGTTCTTGGGCGACCCGTAGTTCAGCCCGTCGGTAATTGCCCGAGGGCGAGCTCCAACGCAGGCCACATTTCGGGCTGCCTCGGCCACTGCGAGTTGGCCTCCCACGTAGGGGTCCAGGTAGATCTGGCGACCATTCCCATCGATCTTGAAGGCGATTCCCTTTTGGGTCCCACGCGGAGCGAGGACGGCGGCATCCCCCGCCCCCGGCAGAACCAAAGTCTGCGTCTGGACCTGAGTGTCGTATTGCTCGAAGATCCATCGCTTGCTGGCGATGTTGGGAGAAGACAACAGAACCGGGAGCGCCTCGATGCCCGATTCCGGCACGGCCGAGAGGTCGAAATTTTGGGCTTCTTGGTGATAGGCCGGGATCTCAACCGGAGTCGTATAGGTCGGACAATGGTCGGTAAGCCAGGTCGCGTCGAGACTAGCCTCCAACTTGCCTTCTCGGTAGACCTCCACGTTGGGCCCTTCGGTGACTTCGCCGATCACGACCGCGTGGACTCCCCACTTCTGGAAGACCTGTATAACTTCCTGTTCGCGGCCACGATGCGCGACGGCGAGCATCCGCTCTTGGCTCTCGCTCAGCATCAGCTCATAGGCCGACATCTCCCGCTCTCGGGCCGGAACCAGGTCGAGGTTCACCTTCATCCCCACCCCGCCCTTGCTGCTCATCTCGATCGTGCTGCAAGTCAGGCCTGCGGCGCCCATGTCTTGGATCGAGTGGATCGCCCCGGTCTGGAGCGCCTCAAGCGTGGCCTCGATCAAAAGCTTCTCCGCAAAGGGATCCCCGATCTGGACGTTAGGGCGGCTCGCCTCGTTGTCGTCGTCGAGGGCGTCACTGGCAAAGGTTGCGCCGTGGATGCCGTCCTTCCCAGTCGCCGACCCGAGATAGATGACGGGGTTGCCGAGTCCGCCGGCCCCCGCCGTAGCGATGGAATCCAGTTGGACCATCCCGACGCACATCGCGTTCACCAGCGGATTGCCGCTGTACCGAGGGTGGAAATTGACCTCACCCGCCACGGTCGGAACGCCCACGCAGTTCCCGTAGTGCGCGATCCCCTCGACCACGTGCTTCATCAAGAACTGGTTCCGAGCCACGACCGAATCGGGCTGGCTTCCTGGTTCAATGGGACCGAACCGCAAGGAATTCCCGAGCGCGATCGGCCGAGCCCCCATCGTAAAGATGTCCCGAATGATTCCACCGACGCCAGTTGCCGCGCCTTGGTGAGGCTCGACCGCGCTCGGGTGGTTGTGGGATTCGATCTTCATCGTGATCCCGAGCCCATCGCCGATATCGATGATCCCGGCGTTCTCTAGCCCTTCGCCCTCGATGGCTTCCTTATACTGTTTGAAGTAGGATAGAACCGGGCGCGAGAACTTGTACCCGCAGTGCTCGCTCCACATCACCGCAAACATGCCCAATTCGGTCAATGTTGGGGTGCGGCCCATCAACTTGAGGATCAGGTCGTACTCAAAGTCTGTCAAGCCCATACTCCGATGGAGTTCCGGGGCGAGCGCGCTCATTGCACTCATTATAGCCGTCTCCGCTTGCGGCAACCCAGAACAGGCCTTCGTGGGTACCTGGCAAGGCCAACGCTCCCTACCCAACTCTGACCAGATGCCCGAACCAGTGCGAAACACCCTTCAAAAAGTCTCCCTAACGATCCAGCCCGGGGCCCGGTTCACACTAACCGAGTTTGGCCTCGCATACACCGGGCGGGTCGTCTTTGAGGGCCAGGCCGCCAAGCTCTACGCCGAGACGCTTCTGGACCGCCCCATTGGCGAGGGTCGCGGCAATGAACAGCGCGCCCAGAACCCCTACGTGGTGCGGACCCTTCCGGGCGGAAAGCTGGAGTTCAGCGACCCAACCGGGGCTTATCCCGAACCAGTCCCACTGAAGAGGGTCGAGCAAAAGAATTGACCCGGAGGTCCTATCGAACAGGACTTCCGGGTCGGATCGGTTCCGATGATGCGGAACGGGGGTCGCCTAGGCGGCCTTTTGGTCGGGAGTCTCGGCGGTGGCGGAGAGTCCTCCATCGACGACCTGTAGAAGCCGATGGCCATTGACCACCTCAAACGGGATCTCAGGGTGGGTCCGCTCTTCCATCTCCGGGGGGAGTTGAGAGGCCGAAGTAGCCATCCAGCCGTAGAGTGCCGCTGCGCCGACGACGTATAGAGTCAACATCCTGATTCGTTACCTCTTCCTTGTTTCGGGCGAGCGCTGGAAATGCTCTAGACTTCTCGCTGCTCACCTGATACCATTCCACATCCGCAAGCTAGATGCCGAAATCACCGGCTATGGAAAAACCCGGTCGCTTGCCTAGGTCGCGCCGACCCGCCGACCGGATTGCTTGATCTCTGTCGGCGGACACCCGAATCGATGGCTGAACGTTCGACTAAAGTGCGCTGCACTGACGAACCCGCAAGCTCGGGCGACCTCGGCCACCGTGACCTCGAGATCCAGCAACATCCGCCGAGCCTTCTCCAGCCGAAGCCCCATCAGATACTTCTGAAACGGCTGACCCGTGGACTTCTTGAACAAGAACCGGAAGTGCGACGTACTGAGACCCAGATGGTCGGCGAGGACTTCATCAGTGAGGTCGCGGGCAAAGTGGCGGTCAATGTAGGTCAAGGCTCGGCGGATCAAGGGATCGCCCTCCTCGCCTTCGTCCCTAAAGTGCCCCCGCGTGGCCTCCTCCGACATCTCCATCGCGATCTGAGAGACGGTAGCAAGGTCCTTGGCCCCATCCAGCGAGCGAGCCGCGCGCAAGAGAAAAAGGTGCATCTCGCGCGGAGCCCCGAGTTCCAACAAAGCCGCGCTGATCACGCTCAGAAACGTGAGCGCGGTCCCCCTGGCTTCGTCGAGGTCGTGCTCCATCTTGAGCAGACCATCACTCAGCTGCCTTACGGCGCGGTCAAACTTTGGCCGGTCTCCGATCCGAATGACCGCCGCTAGTTCATCGAGCGAAACCCCGCGGCTCTGGTGGTGGAACGGACAGCCCATTGAGTTCTCGAACTCAAAGACCACATCGAAGATCACAAAGGCGGCCGAAGCTCCGTTCACGCAGAAAGCGACCTCGGTGATGTCTTTGAGTCGGGGCAGATCAATGGACAGGGTGTCCACGCGGTATTCCTCCCCTTCAAACCCCGCACCCCCGGAGGTCATCAGGGCCAGTCCATCCCCCAAGGTCTGGTGGATTGGGACGAGGTCCCGGGCATCTCGGTAGTGGTAGCCGGGTCGGAGGGTGTAGCTCAGAGCATGCCCTCCTTCTCGCTCCACCTTGATCGTCGCGGCCGATTCCTCCGCTGGCTGACCCAGGTCTGAGATCAGAGCGAAGATCCCCGTAAAGCTCAGTCGGGTGCACTCTCCCCCAACCTCCGGAGCCTTGACCGTGAGTCGACCGGTAGCGGCCCGCTCAAGGCCGGCTAGGCGGGGCCCACCGGGGCTGACCCATCCCGCCTTGCTACTCATTGCGAGTTCGGCCGAACCGCCGCCCGGAGAAAATTGGATTCCCCGGGCTGGTCGTTCGAGTTCGGCCGCGACTCGCAGAGCACGCATGTCAGAGTCTACGGTTGAGCGACGAGCTCGACATTCACGTGGGGCAAGTGCCCAAAGACGCTTTCGGTCAGGCCCTTGACCCGCGGACTGATCAGCTCAGCGTCGCGTTGGAAGTAGATTGGCCGCCAGGGAGCATCCTGTAGGATTAAGTCCTCGGCTTGAGCGTACTTGGCGTCACGCTCGGGCCCAGCTGGCATGATATCGGCTTCAGCACAAAGTCGGTCGACCTCCGGATTGCTGTAGCCCATCTTGTTCTCCGGTGCATTCGTGGTGAGCAGCAGCGTCAAGAAGTTCTCGGGGTCGAGGTAGTCCGCGCCCCAGCGCATGTGGAACATCTGGAGTCCACCCTTGTCCCGCTTGGCCAGATAGGCGGTCCATTCCATCTTCCCGAGGGTCACCTCGACCCCGAGGTTCTTCTTGATCTGGGCCTGGACGGCCACGGCGACCTTTTCCACATCGGGACGGCCATCGCGGAAGTTCATGAGCAGCGGGGGCAAGCCCTTTCCATCCGGATATCCGGCGGCGGCGAGGACACGCTTGGCTTCGGCCGGATCAAAGGGTAAATGGTTCGGCTTCTCTCGGAATCCCGGAATCTGCGGCGGAAGGACCCCCAGAGCCACTTGGTTCACTCCGCCGAGGACGTCGCGGACGATCTCCTCGGGGTCAATCGCCATCGCAAAGGCCCGGCGGACCTCACGGTTCTTGAACGGCTCATAGGCGTTTGGCGCAAAGCCGACATACCACGTGGCAGCGCGCGGGAAGTACCGGATCTGGTCCTTGAACTTCTCGTCCCGCTGCAACGGCTCGACGTCCGGACGCTCAAGCGAGATGAGATCGATTTCGCCGTTCTTGTACTTGAGCAATCGGGTCGCTGCGTCCTTGATGACGGGCCGCTCGATCCGGGCCAGTTTGGGCTTGCCACCCCAATAGGCATCGTAGGCTTCGAGTTCAAAGAGCTGGTCGGTCGTGTACCGAGCTGCCTTGAAAGGCCCCGTGCCGACCATTTGTTCAGTCGTTCGGATATCGCTATCCGCTGGCACCGACTCCTTCGGGAGGATGGCTCCGGTGAGATACGTCAACTTGGCCAAGAAGAACGCAACTGGCCGGGTCAGACGAAATTCCACCGTTTGAGGAGTGAGGACTTTGATGCCCGTGACCTCTGGCGCAGTGCCCGCCAGTTTCTCCTTGACCCCAACGATATCGCTCAGGTAAGTCGCGGCCACCGGGCTCGCCAGCTTCGGATTGGTCACCCGTTCATAGCTCCACTTCACGTCGTCGGCGGTGAGCTCTCGCCCATTGTGGAACTTGACGCCCGCTCGGAGGGTGAAAACGTAGGTCGATCCGTTGTCCTTGATCTCCCACTTCTCGGCCAGTTTGGGGGCCACTTGATTCTCGGAATTCCAGCCAACCAAGCCTTCGAAGGTCTGCTGGAGCAAGTCGATGGTGTCGCCATCTTCCACCTTATGCGGGTCCAATGTTGTGGGACTCGTCGGAATCGGGTACCGGAAAGTGTTCTCCTTCCCCTGTTGGGCGCGCTGGCTAAAGCCACCACCCCCTCCGCCAGAGCAACCGATGAGAGCAAAAAGCGCAACGAATGCGAGGGCAATGGAGCACCGCATTTCCGCAGGGTACCCCCGGGGTGTGCAACCGGATGGCCCAACCGCCGTATACTTCACGGCAGAGGTCAAAGAATGGGCATTTGGGACAAGATCCGCGGCGAATTCATCGACATCATCGAGTGGCTGGACGACACCCAGGACACGATGGTTTATCGCTTTGAGCGACACGGCAATGAGATCAAGAATGGAGCGCAACTCACGGTTCGAGAGTCGCAGGTGGCGGTCTTTGTCTCCGAGGGTTCGATCGCCGATACCTTCGAGCCGGGCCGATACGAACTTGAGACCAAGAACTTGCCCGTCCTCAGCACTCTGCAGGGATGGAAGTACGGATTCAATAGTCCGTTCAAGGCCGAGGTCTACTTCGTCAACACCAAGCGATTCACGAATCTGAAATGGGGGACGATGAACCCGGTGATGATGCGAGATGCCGACTTCGGAATGGTCCGAGTCCGGGCGTTTGGCACCTATTCCGTCCGGGTGAGCGACGCCGGAAAGTTCCTGAAGGAGATCGCCGGGACGGATTGGCAGTTCACCGTCGAAGAGGTCCAAACCCACATCCGCAACCAAATCGTCTCGGAATTCAGCGAAGGTGTCGCCAAGGCAGGAATCCCCATCATCGATCTCGCGGCTCGCTATAGCGAGCTCGGGGGCCAAATCCAGTCCGGATTTGCTGCCCAGCTTGAAGAAATTGGCTTGGAGATCTCGGACTTCCGGATCGAAAACGTCAGCTTGCCCGAAGAGGTGGAGCAAGCCATCGACAAGCGCTCCAGCATGGGAGCCGTCGGGAACCTCCAAAACTACACCCAATTTCAGGCCGCCAACGCGATGGAAAAAGCGGCCGAGAATCCCGGCGGACTCGGGGCCGCAGGAATCGGGATGGGAATGGGAGCCGCAATGGGCCAGATGATGCAGCAGCAATCCGCGACACCCCCGGCCGCTCCACCCTCGGTGCAGTTTCACCTGGTTCTGAACGGCCAACAGGCCGGGCCCTTTGATCTTGCCACTCTCCGTGGAATGGTGGGAACCCAACTCACGGCCGAAACCCTGGCTTGGACTACCGGGATGGCCAATTGGGTTTCGGCCCAAGAGATTGCCGCCCTCCGTGATCTGCTTGGCTCGGTTCCTCCGCCCATCCCGGGTGCCTAAAAGTTGTCTGCCCTCATCCAGCAGTTCCCTTGCGTCAGTTGTGGGGCCCAGCTCAATTACCAGCCGGGCCAGACCCACATGGTGTGTCCCCACTGCGGAAGAGAGCAAGACATCGCCCCGACGGGCCCGGTCATCGGGGAATTACCTCTTGAGGCCTACTTTGAATCGGGGCGGCTTCGTGAGCAAGCCGTCGAAGAGGACACCGTTCATTGTTCCAAGTGCGCGGCTCACTTCACCGTTCCCTCCACTCGGGCCAACCTCGCTTGTCCCTATTGCGGGTCCGAGGTCGTCTTCGACTCGACAAGAGGCGAGCGCATTCCTCCCAATTCACTCCTTCCCTTCCTGGTCACGGCCGCCAGGGCGCGCCATGCTCTGGGTCAGTGGCTTGGCTCGCGGTTCTGGGCCCCCAATGATCTCAAAAAGCTCGCTCTCAAGGAGGGCCAGCTCAAAGGGATGTACATCCCCTACTGGACCTTCGATAGCCAAACAACCACCCAGTACACCGGGATGCGGGGGATCCATTACTACGAAACCGAGACCTACTACACGACCGTCAACGGGCAGCGGACGGCCCAAACCCGGACCGTGCGAAAGACCCGTTGGTACCCCGCCGCGGGTGTGGTCTTTGTCCCCTTTGATGATGTTCTGGTTCTCGCCAGCACCGCCGTCCCTCAGGAGTATGCCGAGCGGCTAGAAGAGTGGGACCTCGGCCAGGTCCAACCTTATCAACGGGAATATCTGGCCGGATTTCAGACTCAACTCTACGACATCGACCTGCCGAGCGGATGGGTTCGGGGTCGGGACAAGATGCAACCGGCGATCGATAGGGCGATCCGGGCCGACATCGGCGGCGACGAGCAGCGCATCACCAGCAAGAACACCGACTACCAGAACAACACGTTCAAGCATGTCTTGCTCCCCATGTACGCCGGATCGTATCGATATAAGCAGAAGAGCCACGCGTTTCTGGTCAACGGACGCACCGGCGAGATTCAAGGGTCGGCGCCGATCAGCTTTTGGAAGGTCTTCTTCGCCGTGCTCCTCGGACTCCTCATCGCCGGTGGGATCTTCTATGTCTATCAGAAGAACCAGCCCAGCTCGAGCTCAAGCGTCGAGTTCTCGACCGATCCAGCCTACTCGCCCGAGCCTTCGATCAACTGGTGACCCACGGCCGCAAATGCCGGGAGCGAACGGTGGGCTTGGTGTTCGAGTACCCGGTGGAGCACCCGGAAACTGGGTTCCAGGAGCTTCATCTTGGCGGGAGGTTCGGCCTGTTCCGCCAGACGCGCCAGGCCCAAGCAGGCAAAGGCCGGGGCCGAAAAGCTATCCGCGTACTTCCCCGCTGTGCCCGCGCTGACCAAGCCCCCGGCCGTGGGGGAAACGATGCAGGGATCAAGCTCTAGCGGTTCGTCGGTATCGACACACCGGTCGAGGATCGGCGCAACTCCTTCCAGCTCGAGGAGTTGTAGGCAAGCCCACATCAAGGCCAGAACCGGCAGCGGATGAACCTCAAGCCGGTGGAGCGCCTGGAGGGTGAAACCAAAGACCTCGGGCGCCATCGCCGGATCCTCACTGATCGCGGCTACGAATTGGGTGAGGGCCAGGCCACACTGTAAGCGCTCGTAATCTGCCCTCAGGCCAGGAAAGCTACTTTTGGGTTGGACCTGGGAGACAAATCGCCGGGCACGTCCTTCGGCCAGGTGAAAAGTCGCCCAGACGAGTGGCTCGCTACTCCCGGCCAATCGACTGCCACCCTTACGGGCCCCCTTGGCGATCGCGTCGATCTTTCCGAATTCGGGGCTAAGTAAAACGAGGCGGCGGTCCGATTCACCTGAATCGAACCGCGCCAGTACGAGTCCTTCGACCGTTATCTCGGCCATAGCCGCCGGGACCTAGGGTCAAGCAAAGAGAGCTCGCTGCAAGAACTCCACAAAGATGAAGAACATCCGGTCGATCACGAGGGCAAACCGAGCCATGACGGTCGAACCGAAGATCGCGCCGAGACCCACCATCAGGAGCCATCGCCCCGATTTGTTCATGGTCTGCATGAACTTGCTCTTCAGATCGAAGCTAAAGAAGAAGTAGCTCAGAACTGCAAGGATCGTGAAGGTGAAGATGAGGTTGTTGATCGCCTGAGAAAGGTAGATGTCGTTCTGAACGACCGCCGCCGCCTCGGGGGTCATCTGGCTCATATCGGGCCGGAACAGCGACCAGTTGGTCGGGATGATCGGCTTCATCGAGTCATTGAGCTGGGGGCCCCACTTGTTCCAGAAGATCTGGATCTGCTGACCCGACCAGAAGCCAAGGATGACCCCGATCGGAATCCGGCTCATCCAATTGTGCTTTTTGCTGAAGACCATGTAGCCCATCAGCCCAATCGGCAAGAGCAGAATGTAGGCCCAGAATCCGGGCGTCCCTGGTGATCCGGCCTCGCCCTGCGAACCCGTCATCTTGTCCCACCATTGGACCTTGAGCGTCTCGGCCCACACGGCAAAGACCGTAAAGCCGGCGGCAAGTCCCAAGAAGACGTGCTCAACGAACCGATAGAACTTATTCTCTCGGTAGAGGACGCTATAGAGGCCAACGGTGGCGAGGACTCCAGCCGCGAGTTTCAGCTTAGTGTAACCGTCCATGGTTAGGCCTTCCTCCCCTTTAGTCGAGCCCCGATGAGGGTCAGGTTGCCGAGGATCACACAGATAATCATGAGCGCCAGAGCCGCATGGAGCGACAGGTAGTACTTACTTCCCCGGTCAAGGTTCTTGCCCTCCAGCTTGGGAATCTTGATGTCCGGATGGTTGGCGCTGACCACTTCGTCTGGTCCGGCGACCTCCCGAGTCTGGGCCCCGCGGACGCCGTGCTCCATCATCCACTCAAGGTCGTAGACCCCCTTGAGTCCGATGCTGAGCCCGACTAGTTGTTTACCGTTATAGAACGGAATCATCTGGGGACCGATAACCCCGGTGCATAGCAGGCCGAGAGGAACTTCACCACCCAGCCGCTCGATCAAGACGTCGATCGTGCTGCTGGCGGTGATGTTAATGAGCATCCCAAAGTCCTTGACCGATTTGCTCTGGGCAAGCCACGGCGTCGACCAGATCGTCCGCTCTTGACCATCGGCCCCGCGGTTGGTCTTGTCGCCAAAGGCTCGGCGGATGTTGGCCTTCATGGCCTGACCCACCCCTTCGGCATTGGGCAAGAAGCCGACATCGACGTAGTCACGCAGAGGGAGATACGGCTGCTGACCGGCATCGACTCTCTCTTTGTTGATGATTGCGATGACGTTCCGGGCCACCTGGGGAGCCTGGGGATCACCGACGCTATACAGGACGAACTTTTGCCCCCGGCGCATGAGGATCCGCATCAGTGCCTCGAATTGGCCAGAGCTCTCACCTCGGCTGGAGTTCGTCCAGTCGCTCTGGATGAGCAACGGCTTATCGGCCGGGATCTGGGAGACCGCCACGTAGAGGTCGATCGCCGCCTGATCGGGCTTGTTCGGAATCTTGATCTGCGGGAACAGGAAGATCGTCGTGACAACGATCAACGCCAAGTACAAGAATTGGCTGTTGATGCTGGAAAGGCGTTGGGCTAAGCTCATCGGATTATCCTCCCACCCCGCCGCGCTCCAGGTTCAGCCAGAGCCGCAGGCCCATGGCGAGGGCACCGAGGCCCACGCCGAACTCCATTGCCCGAAGACTAGGACTTTGGAGGTTGTTCTTGATCCAGTCCGAAACGGACTTCAAGGTGAAGTTTTGCAGGACGTTTTGGTCTCCGCCCAGACTCGCGACCGCCGTGGTGCTGAGGTAATCAACCAGGCCCATCAGGCTCAACATCAGGATCAGAGCCGTCCCCAGCATGATCGTGGCTTCGACCGACCGGATCCGGAAGGCCCGGTAAGCAGCCGAGAGAATGAAGAACGCGATGATCGAGAACATCGCCGCATCCATCTGCTGTAGTAGTCCATCGAACAGGAAGTCGAAGGCCTGCATCGCTCCGGTCCAGTTATCGGGGTTGCCATAGTCCGTGGTCTTGGCCGCCGCAGTGAACTCACGTTGGTACCACTGGGCGTATCCGACGATCATCATGAGCACCATCGAGACCAGAAGCGTCGCGCTGAAGAACCTATCCTTGTGTCCCTTGAAGATTCGGCTGAGGTGGATCCGCAAGAGCGAGAAGACACCGAGGCCAAGCAAGAAGGCGGTAAGAATCGAGGCGAAGTCTTTGACTACAGGAACCGTGTCCTGCAGGAAGAAGCCTACCGATTCGACCGGACCCTGGGGGATGTCGAATTGGCCCTTGGACTTTGGCGTCGGCCAAAGGTAGAGCATCACATAGAACAGGCCCGAAAGGAAGGTGAACGCGCCGACGATCGGGCGTCGGGCTCGCGTCGGAGCGCGGCTGATGACGAACATCAGTGCCATTCCAATGAAGAAGCCCACCAGCATCATCGTCCAGATGCCGCCTTCTCCGGCGCGGTGACTCCAAGAAATCTGTGCCATCAAGTCCATCAGTTACCACCCTCCGCTTCCGGAGCTTGCTCCCACCAGTTCGGTTGCCGCTGAGGGCGCTCGACCTTCATCTCCTCTTCGGTGGGGGACTCCACGTCGAAGATGTAGCCGAAAGTCGTGTCCTTTTTGGTCTTCCGCTCGGGTGCTTCCAAGGCGACCCACTGTCGATTCTCGCGCTTGTGGGTCTTCATCGTGAAGGCCATCTGATAGCTCGTGAGCAAGCAACCGAAAGTGATCAAGGCCGCATAGAAAATCTTGGCGTAGTCCTGGCCGATCAGCGAACCGACGAGAATCGGGTGGCGCGTCAGATAGGCGCTCGCCGCATAGAACTCATCGCCGATGAGGACATAATCGCAGGCGGCGACGAAGAAGGGCGTCTGGGTCGTTTGAGTCGAGCCTGCCACCTGAATCGCACCCATCGCATTTGCCGATTCGGCGAAGATCAAGGACTCGGCAAAGAACGCTCCGAGGAAGAACGCGGCGGCAACTTTCTCCCGGCGGATGATCCCCGCGACGCCGGCCGCAAAGGCGAATTGCCGATCGCTGACGAACTGGACGGCCTCGGAGTCAAACCGCTCAATCAAGCCTTCGCGCTGATAAACGTCTCGAATTGTCTCTTGAGCGACGGCATAGACAGCAGCATCCGCACAGCAGAGCTTGATCGGTGTCGCAAACTTGGCCGCCGTCTGAGTCACTTTGGCAAAGATATTGATCGCCTGTACGGCAATCGCATCCAAGCCACCGATACCGGGGACCATCACGACCGGGCGTCCCATCTCGGTTGCCCGTCCGATCGCCTCATCGATCGCATTCAAACCGGCGATCCTACGAATAAAGAGGTTGCCCTCCATCTTCGTGGACCGATAGATCGTTGCCAGGATCACCGCGACGATCAAAACCGTCACGAGGACCCCCACCCATCCTGAGTCGTAGTACTGCATCTAAGCGGCGCCCTCGCGCGAGTCCGAAGCGGCTTCCAAAGCCGCGATCAACCGATCCCAATTCTCGCGCTTGCTCAGCAGACGAGAATAGTCGTTAAAGGAGTTGAACCCCATGAAGGGGATGATGAAGGGGGAAAAGGCAACCATTGCGCTTGCCCCAAAGTGGGCAAGCGGCTTGTGCATTTCTAGCATCAAGGTCGCGGGTGCCTCCAGCTTGCGCTTCGTCACCTCTTGGGCAAACTTTTCGATGAGGCGTTCCTCTTCCTCGCTCGTCAGTTCAGTTTCCCAAAGTTGCTCCATCGCTCCTCCAAAGTCTGCGAATTTTAGCCAAAACCTCGCCTTGGTTGCTGTTGAACCTCAAATAGACGCCTCGGAAGGCGTCTAGACGGGTCGGCTTGTCGAACGGAGACAGGATCACACCCTCTTCCCCTTCGATTACCCTCTTAACGGAAGGCCACTCTATGGACGTCACAAAGGGGCCGATTCGACTCTCTGCTTTGTCCGAAGTCAGGATGTACCGGTGGGCCATCCAGATTTCCAGAGTGGAACCCAAGACCACTGCCACACCCAAAATCAGCCCTGGGATCCCCAGCAGGCGCCACCCGATCAGGCCGGCGAGGATGGCGAACCCCAAAACAGCGGCCCGCTTTGCCGCCGGAACAGGAAGTTCCACCGCCCACTCCATCGGATCTTCGACCTGCGTCAACGCCAATCGTTGAAGAGCGTGCTGACCGACTCGTTCAGGTAGATCCGCCGGATCGCTTCGCCGATCAGCGGCGCGATCGGAAGAGTCGTGATCTTGGGCACCATCTTGGCCGCCGGAAGCGGAATGCTGTCCGTGCAGATCAAGCGGCTGATCACGCTATCCTGGATCCGTTGGCTGGCGTTGCCGCTCAAAACCGCGTGGGTACAGGTGACCATCACCTCTTTGGCTCCGCGCTTCATCAGAGCCTCGGCGCCCATGATCACCGAGCCGCCGGTATCCACCATATCATCGATCATGATGCAGGTCTTCCCTGCGACATCGCCGATGATTTCAACAATGTCGACCTTGTTCGGTTCGGGGCGGCGCTTGGCGATGATGGCAATCGGCGCATGGAGCATCTCGGCCAGGCTCCTAGCCCGGCTGACGCCCGCTACGTCCGGACTCACGACCACGATGTCTTGATCGACGTAGCCCTCTTCGACCAGGTGTTCCCCGATGATGGGGCCAGCGTAGAGATGATCCACCGGCATGTCGAAGAATCCCTGAATCTGTTCGGCGTGGAGGTCAATACAGACGACCCGCTGGGCACCGGCGACGGTGATGAGATCCGCCACCAGACGAGCGGTGATCGGCTCGCGGGGTTTGATCTTCTTGTCTTGCCGGGCATAGCCGTAATAGGGCATCACCACTGTGATCCGCCGGGCACTGGCTCGCCGGAAGGCATCCAGCATCACGAGCAGTTCCATCAGGGTGTCGTTGACCGGGTAGCAAGTCGGCTGGATGATGAAGACGTCGTTTCCACGCGCGCTCTCATCCACCATGACCCGGATCTCGCCATCCGAAAATTGGGTCGAGGTGATCTGCCCGAGTTCGATCCCCAGGTTCTCGGCCACTCGCCGCCCGAGTTCGCGGTGTGCATTGCCGCAGAACAGCTTCATTCCTTCCAGTTCGTCACTCATTGACCTTGTTCGAGTTTCTTCCGGCGTCGCGATGCCCATTGAGGTTTCTCCACCTGTCGTGCCCGGCCAAGCGCCAGCGCATCGCTGGCCACCGGGGATGTGATAACACTTCCCGCTGCAACATAGGCTCCTTCGCCTATCTCGAGCGGGGCAACCAGGGTCGAATTTGACCCCACAAAGACGTTCGCGCCGACTTGGGTCAGATGTTTGTGGACCCCGTCGTAGTTGCAGGTGATCGTGCCGGCGCCGATGTTGCTGTGGGCCCCGATCTTGGCATCGCCGAGGTAGGCCAGGTGCCCCGCACTCACACCATCTTCCAGCAAAGCGTTTTTGATCTCGACGAAGTTGCCTACCTTCACCTTGTCGCCGAGGAGCGCCTTCGGACGCAGATGGGCATAGGGTCCAATGCGGCAATCTTCCCCGACTTGGGCGCGGTTGATGTGGCTCATCAAGACCGTCGAACCATCCCCCACCTGGCTGCTCACCACCACACTCAGGGGCCCGATGTGGCACGACGCCCCGATCCGGCTATCCCCCTCGATCGTGGTCATTGGATGGATCACCGTCCCGGCTTCGATCTGGACATCGGCCGCAATAAAGGTGGTCGCCGGGTCGATCACCTGGACTCCGTTCAAGCAATGGCGCTTGAGGATCCGGCGTCGCATTTCGGTTGAGGCCTCGGCCAGCTGCCAGGGATCATTCACGCCCTGGAAGACAAAGAAGTCCTCGTAAATAAAGGTCTCGACTCGCCCGCCCGCCTGGACGATCTTCTCGATGGCGTCGGGCAAGTAGTACTCGCCTTGGGCGTTTTCGGCGCTGAGCGTGGGCAAGATTTCGAAGACGGTCTTGGCGTCAAAGCAGTAGATGGCCGAGTTGATCTCATCAATCTCAAGCTGAGAATCGGTCGCATCCTTGTGCTCGACGATCTTGGTGACCATCCCATCTCCATCGCGCACGATCCGACCATATCCGGTGGGATCCGTCAGCCGACAGGTGCCGATCGTCGCCTTGGCCCCGGTCGCGAGGTGCTTCGATACGAGGGCATGAAGGGCTTCGGCCGTCACCAACGGGACATCGCCCGGAGTGATCAGGACCGGTCCATCGTAATCGGCGAGAACCGGCTGGGCCATGATGGCCGCATGAGCCGTTCCGAGTTGTTCGCGCTGCCAAACGAACTCATATTCACCCTCGGGGAGGCTGCCTTGCAGGAGTTCTCCGCCGTGGCCAATCACCAGAACCGGTTTGGCGATCCCGATTTGCTTCATCGCCCGGCCCATGTGCTCGGCCATCGGAATCCCGCAAACGGCGTGGAGGCACTTGGGTAGGTCCGATTTCATCCGCGTGCCCTTTCCGGCCGCCAATACGATCCCCGCCAAAGCCTCAAACGCTTGCATGTTCAGACGGTCACGATACCCCCAACCGAAACCCGCAAGCATCGTGGCATCATCAAGAGCAAATGGCACTCCGCTTGGTCGATCACCCGTTGGCCCAACACCTGCTCACTATCCTGCGTGACCAGACGACCGACACGCTTCAGTTCCGGCACGCGAGTCGCACGCTTGCGACGGTGTTGATGCTGGAGGCCACGCGCGATCTGCCTTTGGCTCCCCAGCCGATCAGCACTCCGCTGACCACGACCGACGGCACTCGCCTGGCCCGAGGGATTACCGTCGTCCCCGTTCTCCGGGCGGGCTTGGGTCTGCTCCAGGCTTCGTTGGACCTCTTCCCCGATGTCACCGTCGGCTACCTGGGCCTCGAGCGCAACGAGGAGACCGCCGCCGCAAGCAGCTACTATCGCAAGCTGCCCAAGCTCGCCAATCGGGTGACCTTCTGCGTCGATCCGATGCTCGCCACCGGGGGCTCGGCCTGCCAGGCGCTGCATGTTCTCAAGGAGGCCGGAGCGGTCGATCTCCATTACGTGTGTGTCCTCGCGGCCCCTGAGGGCGTCGCCCTGCTCCAAGCCGAACACCCCGACGTGGACATTTACACCGCCGCTGTCGACTCCCACCTCAACGACAAGAAGTACATCGTCCCCGGCCTCGGCGACTACGGGGACCGACTGTTTGGGACTCTGTGAGGGTGGGGGGAGAAGAAGCTCGGTGGGGAGTTGAGCGGAGTTGAAGTGAATTGAAGGGAGTGGTTTCGGATCGAGTAGCCACCACTCCCCACCACTCCTCACCACTCCCCACCAGTCCGAACCACTCCCCACGCTTCGTCTCGCCCCCAAGTAAACTCCTGACCGCATGCTGGACACGCTGACCAAACGGCTCGGAAGCCTCGTCATGGGGTTGCGGCGCAAGGGCCGCCTGACCGAGAGCGACGTCGATGAGATGCTCCGCGAGATCCGGCTGGCTCTCCTTGAGGCCGACGTCAACCTTCTCGTCGCCAAGCGCTTCATCGCCAAGGTCCGAGAAAAAGCGGTCGGCGAGGAACTGTTCGGGTCGCTCAACGCTGACCAAACCCTCATCAAGATCGTTCGCGACGAGTTGGTCGAACTCCTCGGCGCCGAAGAAACCAAGTTTTCGTGGAACCCTGCTCCACCGGCCGTCATCCTCATGTGCGGTCTCCAGGGCTCGGGAAAGACTACGACGTGCGGAAAGCTCGCCCGCTGGCTGAAAAAGCAGGGCAAAAAGCCGATGATGGCGGCGTGTGACACCCAGCGCCCGGCCGCGATCCAGCAACTTGAGATCCTCGGCGAGCAGCTCGAAGTCCCGGTATACGCCAAGACCGACGGAACTTCCCCCGTCCAGATCGCCCGCGAAGCTGTCGAGCGTTGCCGATTCCTTCTTCTTGACACCCTGATCGTGGACACCGCCGGACGATTGACGATCGACGAGCCACTAATGGAGGAACTCAAGCAGATCGCGCAGGTGACCAAGCCGAGCGAGGTCTTTATGGTTCTCGATTCAACCACGGGCCAAGAGGCGGTCAACGTCGCCAATGCGTTCCACGAGCGGCTGGCCCTCACGGGAGCGATCTTCACCAAACTCGACGGAGACACCCGAGGTGGCGCGATCCTGAGCGTCCGAGAAGCAACCGGGGTTCCCGTGCGATTCGTCGGGGTGGGTGAGCAAAGCGAAGCCCTTGATGTCTTCTATCCCAGCCGGATGGCGGAACGGATTCTGGGGATGGGCGACGTGATGGGAATCATCGAGCGCGCCGAAGAAGCCATCAGTCAGGAAGACGCGAAGAACCTTGAGGACCAGATGCGGGCCGGGCAGGTGGACTTCAACACCATGCTCCAACAGTTCCAAACCGTGCGCAAGATGGGCTCCATCCGAAACCTCATGAAGATGATCCCGGGGCTCAGCACCATGGTCCCCGAAGAGGCCCTCAACCAGATCGATGACGGGAAAATGAACCAAATTGAGGCGATCATTTTGAGCATGACGCCAAAAGAGCGCACCAATCCGGATATAATCAATGGTTCAAGACGAAAGAGGATCGCGGCTGGTTGCGGTCGGTCGGTGGAAGAAGTCAACCGACTTATCAATCAGCTTTACGAAATGCGCCGTCAAATGAAGCAATTCTCCAAGATGGAGAAGCGCATGAAAAAGATGGGCCGTCGTCGCTGATCTCGGACCGATTTCAGGAGAAAAGAAAAGTAAGTGGTAAAGATTCGATTGATGAGACAGGGCAATAAGCATCGCCCGTTCTATCGGGTGGTGGTCGCCAAGAGCCTCGCCGGACGCAACAGCGCCGCGGTCGAGATCCTCGGGCAATACAACCCTCTCATTAAGGGTGAGACGGGACTTCGCCTCAAGACCGATAGAGCCCTCTATTGGCTGATGAACGGAGCCCAACCCACTGAGACCGCGGCCTACCTGCTCAAGCGCGCTGGAGTCCTCGAAGAGTTCTTCAAGGCTCGACCGAACGCCAAGGCCAAGTACAAGTTCCTGGACAAGCGGAGCGCGGCAATGAGCAAGGAATCGGTCGTCGAACCGGTTGCCGTCGCTACTCCGGCCGCCGAACCCGTGGCTGTGAAGGAAGAAGCCCCGGTTGTCGCCGAGGAAGCCACCGCTGAAGCCCCGACCGCCGAAGCACCCACCGAATGAGCCACGCACCCCTCGTCCAGCACCTCGTTCAAGCCCTCGTGACCGAACCGGATGTCGTCCACGTTGAAGAACGACGCGAGCGTGAAGGCATCACCTACTTCGTCCGTGTCGCTCCCAATGACGTCGGCAAGGTCATCGGCAAGAGCGGCCGGGTTGTCAGCGCGATTCGATATGTCGTTAGTGCCGCCGCGAGCAAGGCCCGCCAGAGAGCGTTTGTCAAAGTCGTCACCGAGTAAGCCACCGAAAGACCCTCACGACCGCCCGTCCACCCCAATGGTGGATATAGGAAAGATCGTGGGGGTTTATGGTTTGGATGGTCACCTCAAAGTGACTTCCCTCTCTGACTTTCCCGAGCGGTTCGATCCCGGTCAACCCGTTTGGATTGAAGGCGAGAAGTTCAAAATTCACCGGAGTCACTGGTACAAACTCCAGGTCCGCGTCAAGCTCACCGCTCACCGCAGTATCGAGGATGCCGAGCCGCTCATCGGCAAAATCATGCAGATTCCGGCCGACGCACGCCCCGAGCTCGAAGAAGATGAGTTCTATTTCGACCAGATCCAGGGCTACCAAGTCGTCGATCAACACGGCCAGCCCATAGGGCAGATCGACAATCTCTTGCACATGCCAACCGATGACATCTTGGTTGTCGGACCAATCCTCATTCCATGCCGCAAGGAGTTCATCACCCGCATAGATCCGGCCGCTCGGCTGGTCACGGTCCACCTTTTGCCGGGGATGCGCCCCGAAGAGGAGGCTTGAGCGATGTTCATCGATGAAGCCACTGTCGAATTCATCAGCGGGAGCGGAGGCTCCGGCGCGGTCGGCTTCCACCGAGAAAAGCACGTTCCCCGAGGCGGCCCCAATGGTGCCGATGGCGGAGCCGGGGGCGACATCATCCTCCAAGCCGAGCGCGGATGCCGCACCCTCTACGATCTCAAGCTCAAGAAGCAGGTCAAGGCCGACGACGGAGTTCACGCCATCGGCAACAAGAGAGGACGCGACGGAAAGGACATCATCCTCAAGGTCCCGGTAGGGACCGTGGTGGTCGATACGACCTTCGATGAAGTCCTTGCCGACCTCAACTTTCACGGGGCTCGACTGGTCGTCTGCAAGGGCGGACGGGGTGGTTTTGGCAATGCTCACTACGTCAACAGCGTGCGCCAAGCCCCCAACTTTGCCCAAAAAGGTGCCCCCGGCGACCAGATCATCGCAAAGCTCGAGCTCAAGCTTCTGGCCGATGTCGGACTCGTCGGTCTGCCCAATGCCGGCAAGAGCACGCTCCTCAGCCAGATGAGCCGGGCCAAGCCCAAGATCGCCGACTATCCCTTCACCACCATCGTCCCGAACCTCGGGGTGGCGGTCGTGGGGAGTGACTCGTTCGTGGTCGCCGACATGCCCGGCCTGATCGAAGGGGCAAGCAGTGGCCACGGCTTGGGGCTCCAGTTCTTGAAGCACATCGAGCGGACCAAGGTCCTCGTCCACGTGGTGGATGTCATGCCCATCGACGGCTCAGACCCGGTTAGCAACTTCCACCAAATCGAAACCGAACTCGCAAACTACAGCAGCGACATCGCGGCCCGGCCCAGAATCCTCGTACTCAACAAACTCGACATCGTGCCCCGTGGCGAATTCAATGAGATCCGGGAGAAGTTCGAGTCGATAGGTCTCCCCATGTTCGGAATCTCGGCTGCTACCGGAGAAGGGATTCCGCCTCTACTGTTCGCCGTCAGCGAAAAACTGAAGGAAATGGAAGCGACAATCGAGGTTCCCGTTCTTACCCCGGCCAAGACCGTTCGAGTCGACGACACATGGGATATCGTGGAGGCCGAGGAAGGCGGGTGGGAGATCACCGGCAAGCGCATCCTCCGGATGGTCGCAATGACCAATCTTGAAAATCGAGACGGGGTTCGCTTCCTCCACCGCAAGCTCGAGCGGCTCGGCGTCATTGAGCGACTCCGCGAACTCGGGGCCGACGAAGGCGATACCGTCTATGTCGGTGACCACGTCTTCAGCTTTACGGATATGCAATGAGCGAGAGCAAAACCCTGCCCAAGATCGGAATCCTCGGAGGGACCTTTGATCCTCCGCACCTTGGCCATTTGGCCATGGCGGTCGCCGCCCGTGATGCCCTGGGTCTCGATGAAGTGGTGTTCGTCCCCGCTTATCGCAATCCCCTCAAGACCCGGCTTGGGATCACTCCCGCGCACCGGCGTCTGGCGATGGTCAAGCTCTTGATCGGAGGCGAGCCAAGTTTCAGCGTCAGCGACATCGAGCTCACCCGCGGCCAACTCAGCTATGCCGTCGATACGCTCTCCGAGATGTCTTTTCTTCGCCCGGCCGAGTATTGGTTCATCCTCGGCAGCGACAGTCTCAAGCGACTCTATGATTGGCACCAGATCGAAAAGCTGAGCCGTCTCACCCGGTTTGCCGCCATCCTCCGCGCTCCCGACACCGAAGAGGTAGCCCTCCGAGACGTTCCCGAGCTCTATCGAGAGGTCATCGACTTCGTCCCGATGGAGGCGCATCCCGCCAGCTCGACCAAGGTGCGCGACGCCATCTTGACCAACCGTCCCTATCACCACCTCGTCCCCGAGGCCGTTGCCGAATACATCGAGAAGAACGAACTCTATCGTTAAGCTATGCAGATCACATCCCAAGACAAGGTCCAACTCATCGAGCAGTTTGCCGACGACATGAAAGCCGAACGCATCGAGCGTCTTGACGTGCGCGAGAAAACCTCTGTCGCCGACTTCTTCGTCGTCTGCTCTGGAACCAGCGACACCCACGTCCGTTCCATTGCCGAAAGAGTCGAAGAAAAGATGCGGGAAAAGGGTATCCGCCCCCTCCGCAGCGAGATCGGGGACTCCGGATGGGTTCTCCAAGATTACGGCGACGTCATTTTGAACGTCATGCGCGAAGAGAAACGGCAGTTCTATGACCTGGAGTCCCTTTGGGAAGGAATGGCCAAGAACCCCGACCTTTTGGCCGAAGACTAATTAATCCGGGAAAACGTCCCGTTATCAATGACAGTATGAGGCACTTCCGAACTACTGTCTTTTCGACCGCAATATTGGCCGGTTTCATCCTGCCCTACCTGGCCACGAGCTCGCCGACCGCCGGTAGTGGAGTGTCCTTTGATGCCGCTTTGACTCAGCTCAAGCAAGGTAATGGTCGCTTTGTCCAGGGTAAGAGCAAGCGTCCTCACCAAGACCGAAAGCGACTGGCGGAGACGGCCAAAGGCCAAGCCCCGTTTGCAGTCATCCTCACATGCTCGGATAGCCGAGTCGCCCCCGAGATCCTCTTTGACCAAGGGATCGGCGATCTCTTCGTCGTGCGGGTCGCCGGAAATGTCGCCAATGTCAGTGAGATCGGAACAGTCGACTACGGAACCGAGCACCTCGGGGCCAAACTCCTCGTCGTCATGGGTCACACGAATTGCGGAGCCGTCAAGGCCGTGGCCGAGGGCGCGGACGTGAACCAAAACATCCAAGATCTGGTGGAACCCATCGGCCCCGCCGTCGAACGCGCCAGCAGCAAGAACAACGGACAATCCGGTTCAGCCGTCGTTCCGGCTGCGATTCGCGAAAACGTTTGGGTCTCGATCGAGAACCTCTACAAACGCAGCGAGAACATCCGCACCCTCACTCTAGGCGGCAAACTCAAGACCGTCGGCGCGGTCTACGACCTCGCCACCGGAAAGGTCACGTGGATGGGCGAGCACCCCGACACCAAGACCTGGCTCCATTAATCTTGATTGAGAGGGCCGCACCACGCGGCCCTCACGAACCGTCCATCCGGGTACACAATGAATCCGATGGACGCTGACAAGCTGGAGTCCCTTTTTCGTCACCTGCAGGTGGCCAAACGGCGCGGTGACCAAAAGGAACAGGCGCGGCTCTTGGAGGAGCTTCAGCAAGCGGCCCCCGAGAGCCCGCTCGTGCGCGAAGCCATCGCCGACGATCTCGTAGAACGAGGGCAGACTCAGGCCGCACTTGATGAGTACGCCAAGATCCTCTCCCAGCAGCCAGACAACATCGCCGTCCAGAAGAAGCACGCCGATCTCGTCTTTAACGCTCAGGTAGGAAGTGCGGATTTTTCGAGCACCCTTTCCGAATTCGAAGTCGCCGCAAGCGGAAAGACTGCCTCCGTCCTAAGCAGTCTTCTCCCTGGCCTTGGCCAGATCACTCTCGGAGAAGTCATGAAAGGGGGAGTCCTGATGGGGCTCTACCTGCTCGGATGGATCGGACTCTTTCTCGTTCCCAATGGGCTCAGTGGATTGCTTGGCCTCGTCGGGTTTGCCCGCCCGGGGCCCTTCAATGGTCTGGTCTTTCTTCCCCTCTTGCTGATCGCGGGGGCCTACATGGTCTCATTGTTCGATATCTCGGCCACCGCCAAGCGGTTCACCCGCAAAACCGTCGAACGCCCAAAACCACCAGTTGATAAGGACTTCGAGCTCTGAATCAGACCCCAGTATTTCGTATTGATTTAAAATGATGTACTAGGGATTTCATATTGGTGGCCGACAATTTCTCCTAGGTCCGTCCTGTAACGCAGGACAGGGAGAAAGGGATGAACTGGTTTAGAAACATTGGAATCGCAAAGAAGCTGGCGATCGGATTCGCCACCGCGATCATCGGCACTGGCGCTATTTTTTGGGTGGGCCAATCGACTGCAAACGAGCTGTACTCGCAAGCGAATAACCTGAGCGAGAAGGCACTGCCTCGGATGGAGGCCATCGGTGAAGCCTACGGGTCTTCCGTCTCGGCTCGCCTGTACGCCATCCGGGCCACGGGGGCTGACCTCGCTGGTCAGAAAGCACACATTGAAAAGTTGCGCAACGATCTATCCCAGGTGAACTCCGCCATTGGAACTTATGCCGAGCACACCGTTGCGGCCGAGGACAAGCAGAACGCGGCGGATCTCAAGAAGCTCTGGCAAGAGCAAGAAGCCTATCTGAACCAGATTATTAAGTTCAACGAGGCGAATCAGAAGGGCCAGGCCGAAGCTCTGCTCGATGGCGAGTCTCGTAGCCATTTCAATGACACATGGCGCACCGAACTCTACAGTGTCATCGAGTGGAACAAGAACCGAGCCAAGACCCTCGACACCCGTCTGGAAAACGCCACGAACCAGGCCCGGACCACCTCCTTGATTTTGCTCGGAGTGATCATCGCGGTCAGCGTCCTTCTGAGTACCTTCATCACGAAGAGCATTACGGGTCCTGCCGCAGCACTCCAGGCCCGCCTCACCAGTCTCAGTCAAAACTGTCTCACGGCTATGACCCAGGCAATCGTCGCCCTGAAGAACGGCGACCTTACCGTAAGAGCCGAACCCGTGACCAAGCCGATCGAGAATCCGTCAAACGATGAACTCGGCAAGCTGAGCAAGACCTTTAACGAGATGCTGAACTTGGCCCAAACCTCGATTATCTCGTTCCAAGAGGCTCAGCAAGGTCTCACCTCGATGCTGAGGCAGGTACAGAGCAACGCGACTGAGGTCAGCGAAACGAGCCAAAACCTCTCGGCAAGTAGCGAGGAAACCGCCGCCGCCGCCGACTCGATTGCCGCCAACGTTCAATCCTTCACCGGCAGCGCCCAAGAGAATTCTCGCACGGTCAACGAGATCGCCAAGGGTAGTGACCAACTCGCAGCCAGCGCGACCGACGCGGCTCAGAGCATGGATAGCCTCGAAGGAGCGATCGACCGAGTGAAGGACGGAAGTATCGACCAAGCCGAAGCCACAAAGCGCGCCGCTGAAGTCGCTAAGACCGCCGGTGAGGCCGTCACCGCTACCATCAACTCGATGGGTCGCATCCAGACTCAGGTCGGACACTCGGCGAAGGCCGTCGCCGATCTGGACGAGAAGCAACAGCAAATCGGCGCCATCGTCCAGACGATCAACGAGATTGCCGATCAGACCAACCTCTTGGCCCTCAACGCAGCCATCGAGGCAGCCCGAGCCGGCGAACACGGCCGAGGATTTGCCGTTGTCGCCGACGAAGTTCGGAAGCTCGCGGAGCGTTCCGGGGAAGCGACCAAGGAAATCGAGGGCCTGATCAACTCAGTTCGAGCCGGAGTCGAAGAGGCGATCAAGGCGATGAACGAATCGAGTGCCGAGGTCGAGTCGGGCAGTAAGTCCAGCGACCAAGCCAAGCTCGCGCTTCAAGAGATCCTGCAAGCCGTGGCCGAAGTCGAGCGCATCGCCTCGGCCAACACCCGCCAGGTGGAAGACATGAGCGTCAACGCGAAGACCGTGGCCAGCAGCATCGGAAGCGTCGCCGCCGTTGCCGAGGAGACCGCCGCCGGAGCCCAGCAAATGGGGGCCAGCAACGAAAGCATCCTCCAGAGCTCGCTCCAGATCTCGGAGATGGTCCAGCAACAGACGGCCGGAATCCAAGAGGTCAGCGCCGTCGCGGTCAGCCTCAGCCAAACCGCCATGCGGCTTCAGACCCTCATCGACCAGTTCAAGACCGACGAGAATTCCCAAACCTCGACTGCGACGCTCAAGATCGCAGCCTAACCGCACCAGACAAAAAGATGCCAAGTTCGCTCGGGGCCCCACCGCCCCGGGCACTTTTTTTCTAGTCCAAGGCTCGGATGTACCGGGAAATCTGTTCGGCGAGCGGTGGGATCGCCTCAATCCCCATGCCCCAGAGATCGGAGGAGTCCAGCGCGCTAAATGCCGGACGAGGCGCAGGAGTAGGCCAGGCCGACGTCGGGATCGGCTCCGGATCTGGGAGAGCCGTTCCCCGCTGAAGGTTATGTTCTCGGAAAAGTTGGGTCGCGAATTGATGCCAACTCACCACTTCAGGACCGGCCGCGTGAAACGTCCCTGGTCCCGGCGAAATCGCCAATAGGTCCAGGAGAACTCTAGCTAGATCGGCCACGTGGGTTGGTGTTCCCCACTGGTCGTCGACCACCCTCACCGCCTGTCCCGAAAGCGCCCGCTGGAGCACGGCCCGGGGAAAGCACGGCCGCTCGGGCCCGAAGAGCCACGAAGTACGGACAATCGTTCCCACGCCTTCGAGACAAAGCTCCCCATCACGCTTGGTCCGTCCATAAACGCCGAGCGGATCGACCGGATCGGAGGGCTGGTAGGGCCGCGTGGATTCCCCATTGAAGACGTAGTCGGTACTGACGTGCAGGACCGGACGCCCCGCTGCGGCCCAAGCCAGTTGTGCCGGAAGCCCCGCATTGAGGCGAAAGGCCACCTCGGGCTCACTCTCGGCTCGGTCCACCGCGGTGTAGGCGGCACAGTTGATCGCGGCATCGAATGCTCCGAACTCAAGATCCGACCGGAGAAGATCCAGCTCTTCCCTCCCTGAAGCGCGGACCACGAAGCCACGTTCCGTCGCCAAACGAACCACCCACCGGCCCAAAAGTCCCGTGCCACCCAGCACCAAGAGGTTCTCCATCACGTGCCCTATGATACGTCGGCCAGGGTCGCGCGTTCACATCCACAAGAGCCCTCGCAACGAAGCGTGGACCTTAGGAGTGCAATCGAAAAGCATGAAGCGAATCGTATCTCTCGCCCTAATCGCAGCAACCCTTCTCGGCAGTACGGCTGCCTTGAGCGACGACCTGCTCGGAAAAAAACGTGGCGGTGGCGGAGGAGACGGCGAGCGCTCGGAGCGCGGCGATCGTGGCAACCGGAGCGAGGGAAATAGCGGGAATCGGTCCGAGGGTGGTCGACAGCAGGAATCCTCGCGAGACCGCCAAAACGGATCGATCCAAATCGACCAAGGTCGCAACAACGGAAACAGCAACCGTATAACTGTTCAATCCCGTAGCGGTCAGGTGCGATACGGCTCCCAAAACAACCAAAGCCGTGCCCAATCCTCGCGTGGAAGAACCGTCATCCAGATCGATGACTACGCGGCCCCCAATTCGGGTCGCCCAGCTCAAGAAGCAAGCCGGGAGCACCGGGCTCGGCCAAGCCAATCGAACCAATACCGGGCCGGGTACTACCACTACGATCCGGGCTGGTGCGACGATTACTTCGTCTATCCCCACTACCGGTTCAACTACGAGGACAACTGTGTCCCGTCCCCGTGGTACCGATATGGCCACCTGCCGGCTTACGTCAACCAAGTTCGGGTTCGGTTTGATATCCCCGAGTGGAACTTCTCCATTGACGGCACTTACTCGTGGGGCCAAGATAGGGACGACGACTCTTGGGGCTGGGGCGACCGAAACGACCGGTGGGATCGAGGCGTTCAAGGACGGCTGCGAGACGCGATCTACGATATCGAAAGGGTCTTCACCCGGCGGGACCTGCGCGCCCTCGGTCGACTGGTCCCGCGGCGAGGTGAGGTCGTCATCCGGAGTCAAGACACTCGACCTTACGTCGTCCGCTCCGACGACTTCTATGACATGTTCGCCGATGCCGTCTTTACGACTCGAACGAGGTCGTATCGGCTCGAACGACTGACCACCGGACGAGGCGGCGCCTATGCGATCTTCCGACATGAGTTCGTGGATTCATGGAATCAGCGTCGGCAGCAGTTCCACAGCTACGTCTTTGAGGACGACCGCTGGGAGCCGGTGATCGTGGAGTTCGGGGTCTGGAATCACTGTCCCTAACCGAACCGGATGAATGAGCGGGATGGGCTAGAGTGCCCATCCCGCCCTCTTTGTTTAGGCCAGATCGAAGAGGATGAACTCCCCGAAGGAACCCGAGGAAAGGCCAAGAGTCGTCGGACCGAACTCAACCGCATCTCCGGCTTTAAGGAGCTGCCCATCGACTGTGATTTCGCCGTCCGCGACGTGAAGCCAACCGTATCTTCCGGCCGGAAGCGTGAAGCCCAACGACTGACCATCGCGGAGGATTGAGGCATAAACGCGGGCATCCTGCCGAATCTTTAGGCTGCCTTCAGCCTCATCGGGGGAGAGCATCAACCTCAAGACGCCCGTCTTGTCTTCATCGGAAAAGTGGGCTTCTTGGTAGGTCGGCTCGGCGTTCAGCACGTTCGGCTCAATCCAGATTTGCAGGAAGTGCGTCTCTCCATCCGGATTGCCGTTGAACTCGCTATGCGTGATGCCCGACCCAGCGCTCATCAGCTGGAGGTCGCCCCGCTTCAGCGAAGCCTCGTTCCCCATGCTGTCGCGATGGTTGAGAGCTCCATTGAGAACGTAGCTAAAGATCTCCATGTTGTCGTGGGGGTGGGTGCCAAAACCTCCGCCCTGCTGCACTCGGTCGTCGTTGATCACCCGCAGCGAGGCGTATCCCATCCGGTTCGGGTCGTAGTGTCGACCGAAGCTGAAGGTATGCGCGCTCTTGAGCCAGCCCAGATCGCTCATCATTCGGTCGGCGGCGCGGTGGATCGTGAAGGTTTTCGTTTCCATGAATCTGTTAACGCTGAAGGGCTCAATTTAGTTGCACGTGCAACTAAATTCCTCACCGGAAAAGCCCTTGGGCAAGAAAAAGCTCCCGCCGGTGAACCTGCGGGAGCTTCGAAGGAATCTCGGTGACGAGCTTCTTACTTCTTGGTTTGGTTTGCGTAGCGTCGCATAAACTTCTCAACACGACCGGCGCTGTCGACGATGCGCTTTTGGCCGGTGTAGAAGGGGTGGCTAAAGGCGCTGATTTCGACCGGCACCACGTAGCACTCGATTCCGTCTACGACTCGAGTTTCATTTGTCTTCATCGTCGAGACCCCCGTCCACTGGTGGTCTCCATCAACGTAGACGACCGGATAGACCGCCGGATGGGTTTTCTCTTTCATGACAATCGAACAGGATACCCGAACGAGTCTAGGCACGGTCAAGAGAAGGACCCATCAGCCGGATCAGCCGCTGGGTCCCTGTGAAGGCAAGTCTTGGCTTACTTGCCGATTTCGCCGTCGCCGTCGAGGTCCTTCTTGATTACGTTCTCGGCCATACCGACGACGGCCTCGCCGACGTTGCCCAGTGCCCCAGTGAGTCCGCCCAGCAGTACGGAACCCGCCGCAGTTGCCTCACCAGCCGCTTCTTGGGCGCCTTCGGCCGCGGCTCCCACATTCTCGCCAACAGCTTCTTTTGCTCCGGTTGCGCTCTCGATCACGTTACCAGCGGCGTCCTTGACGGCCTCTACTGCGTTTTGGGCCATTTCTTTTGCTTTGTCCAACATATCCATGTGATTCAGATCCTTTCCCCCAGGATTTTTCCGGGTGGAAGCTTGAGTATACGACCATAAGATAAGATCTCCAAATATGAATTTTCGCGAGTTAGGTCAGTCAGGCGTCAAGGTTTCCGAGATTAGTTTAGGTTGTTGGACCATGGGTGGTCTCAACTGGGTCAATGGCAGTCCCAACGGGTGGGCGAATGTCAATGAAAATGAGGTCACGGAGGCCATCAAAACGGGCATCGAGGCGGGCGTCAACCACTTTGACAATGCGGACGTCTATGGCAACGGCCGCGCCGAGCGGATGCTGAACCGGGTTCTCCGTAACCTCGGGGTCAAGAGTGAGGATTTTGTGATCGCAACGAAGGTGGGACACTTCCCTGGCACCGCCAGCCACGCCTACGAACCAGCCCATATTCGACACCAATGCGAACAGTCGCTCGTCAACCTCGGCCGCGAATACATCGACCTTTACTACTTCCACCACGGCCACTTTGGCGATCAGGATGAGTATTTGGACGATGCCGTCGAGATGATGAATCGCCTGGTCGAGGAGGGCAAGGTCCGCCTCAAAGGTCTCTCGGCCTATAGCGCCAACGACTTCACTAAGCTCGTCCCTAAGGTCCAGCCCACCGCCCTTCAGAGCTGGGCCCACATTCTCGACGACCAATTCATCCGCCCCGGGTCGGTGGTCAGCAACCTAATGGCCGAACACAAACTGACGTTCGTCGCCTTCTCTCCGCTCGCTCAGGGGATCTTGCTCGACAAATACTCGGCCGAAAATCCGCCCCAGTTCGAGCCCGGCGACTTTCGCCAAGACAACAAGAGCTTCAGCGCCGAGCGCCTCGGCGAGCTTCGGCCGAAGTTGGATGCCCACAAGGCCCGCTTCGGATCGACCACCGAGGACCTGGCGGGGGTCGCCCTCCGCTACGTTTTGGAAATGCCCAACGTGGCCTGCGCCATCCCAGGATTCCGCAACGAGCGCCAAGTGCGTTGCAACCTCGCCGGCAAGAGCCGCCAGCTCTCCGCCGAAGACGTCGCCTGGATCCAGGCCAACTTCGCGGCCTGACGCCCTTATTGGCTCGCGCGCCGGTCGGGACCGATGCCACTCCCGACCCCGGCCGGCGCTGAGCCAGCGGAGGCAGGCGTTTGGCATCACCGGCTGAGCGTCTCGACGAATTCAGGGAGACGGAGGGACACTCGCTGGCCCGGGGTGGAATCCCGTGGGAGAACAAGTTCGCCCCTTGCTGCTCTTTTTCATTCCACGGGATGAGGGCGCGGCTCGGGCCGGGTCGGCGAGCGGTCTTTTCTTGGAGAAAGCTTGATCAGTCCCCAGACGTTCGAGATTTGCCCTCGCGAGAGATCGCCATCGACTTTCGCCGCGGGAGCGACTTGATGAACTGAACCTTCCGAAACCGGAGTGCGGACCAGTCCTCGTCAATTGCCACTTGTCGCACTGCTTCCCATCCAAGCTCGCCGAATTTCTGCCATCCGCTGTCCCGATTGAATTCGCACTTGAGCCGCTTGGAACTCTGCTTCGGGTAAGCAACCCACAAGATTGCATCCCCCTCCGCGAGGGGCAGGACCCCGGCGGCCAAAGAATCCAGCCCCGCCTGGGTCTGGACGAACGCGATCAAGCTAACCCTCGTACGGGCAGGCTCCGACCCCGAGTTCGTCGACCTCGAACTCGTCCGTTTTTACCAACACAAGCTAGCTTCGAAACGTTGGAACTTCCCAGATCTGACCAGCCTTGAACCCAAGTCGATCGGCGCCCTCGCCGCTTATGCCGGCTCGCCCGTCATGGTCGGCTACTTGGCCCATCATTACTGGAACATCCAAGCGGTGTTCGCCTACGCAGGGACCTATTACGGCTGGTCGCCAGACATGCAAGGGGTGATGCCTCGCCCCACACCGTTTTTGTCGCTGGATTTCCCGATCGTCGTCGGAGTCGTCTTCCTTACCGCAATCGTAGTCTTCGGACTGTTGCGAAAGGAGGAAGATGAATGCATGCTTCGCTGGCGAAGCATCTCCTTCAGAATCACCGCCATCGTTGCACTTGTTTCTGGTTTCTACGGCGTTCTAAGGTTGACTTTCTCGGCCCTACCTTGGACTGATAATCGATGGGGGATCGCGGGAGTCGTCATCTCTGTGCTGCTGGCCGTGGAGTTCTTAGTCCAAAGCCGCACTAAGTCAAAGCCCGGCATGCCAATCCACGCGTAGGGGGGCGATCGCGTCGCCTCGTCGGAACTCCAGCTACAATTTGGCCCCGGAGTGGAAATTCCGGGGCCCAGGGGTCTTTACTTCTCAGCCAAAGTCGATGGCGAACCAGTCGGTTGAGGGGCCTCCCCATTCACAAGGGCCTGACCCAGGGCGTTGAGATTGCCCCCACCCTTGAGACCGACCTCTTCCATCAGGGCATCGACGAGCGGCGCCTGGCTGCGATATCGGAGCGCCGAACTCACCAACTGGTCGGCCAGGCTGCCAGATTGACCATCCCCGCCACCCGAGCCGTTTGAGCCACCGCCCAGGCCTTCGACCTGGATGATCTTGATGCCCTCGATCTGCTCCATCGGCTTGACGCTTTCGCGGATGATACTGGGCAAATTCTCGACGATGACCTGCTTCAGCCGGGCCTCGATCAGGTTGACGTTGAGCAGGTTCTCGGCCTCGTTTAGCTCGCGCTTACCCTTGGCATCGACCTCATAAGCCCTCTCTCGAGCCTCAGCAGCCAACCGTTCGGCATCGGCCTGAGCCTGAGCCGCAATTCGAGCCTTGTTGGCTTCTGCGGTGGCCGCCGTCTCGATGGCTTGGGCCCGGTCGATGCTCGCCTTCTTCTCCGCTTCGGCGGCGACGGTGATCTTGATGGCCTCACGCTCGGCTTCTTCGGCGGCTTGCACCAGCTCGATCGACTTGCGGCGTTCGGCGGCTTCGATTTCTCGGGCCGTCAGAACCTTTTCTTCCGACCGAACGGCTTCGGCCAAGGCGAGGTTCGCGGCTGCTTCGGCCTCACTCTTTTCCCGGCTTTTCTCAGCGATCGCCACTGCCTTGTCTTGTTCGGCGAGTTCGATCAGCTTCAGCTTTTGGATCTCGGCATTTTCGATGTCCCGCTTCTTGGCGACTTCTTGCTCCGCGATCTTCTTTTCGAGCTCGATTCGCTGGGTTTCGATGGCCTGACGAGTGACTTGCTCGGTCAGGGCGATCTTTTGCTGGGCTTCGATCTCGGCCTGCTTGGCCTCCTGGGCGCGCAGAGCTTGCACCTGGGCAATCTCGGCGGCTTGGGCGGCTTTGCGGGTCGTCACCTCGCGCTCTTGCTCCATCCGCGCGTATTCTTGCTCCCGGACGAGCTCCAGCGATTGCTTCTCGGCTTCCAGGTTCTTCAGCTGGATGGCGACTCGGGTGTTCTGCTCGATGTCGTTGCGCTCTTTGCGCTTGGCCTCGATGATCTCGGTCAGCTTCGCCAGACCTTGGGCATCGAAAGCATTTTGCGGATTGAGAAAGTCTTGGCTCGTTTGGTCGAGCGCCGTCAGCGAGACCGATTCCAGTTCAAGACCGTTCTTGAGAATGTCCTCAGAAACCGTGGTCTGGACCCTCTGGACGAATTCCACCCGCTTTTCGTGAAGCTCTTCCATCGACATCTCAGCCGCAACCGATCGAAGAGCATCGACGAACTTCCCTTCGACCAAGTCCTTGAGTTGCTCGGGTTGCATCGTCCGGGCGCCGAGGGTTTGGGCCGCGTCCGCGATGGCCTCTTCGGTGGGCTTGACCCGAACAAAGAACTCGGCCATCACATCAACCCGCATCCGGTCGCGAGTGATCAATCCGGCTTCATTGCTCCGGGCGATCCCGAGCCGCATGGTGTTCATGTTCACCTCGATCGTTTCCTGAATCACAGGAAGGATCACGGCGCCGCCATTCAGGACGACCTTTTGCCCCCCGAATCCGGTCCGAACAAAGGCTCGCTCCTTGCTTGCGCGCTTATAGAGCCGCGAGATGATGAGAAGGATGGTGGCGAGCGTGATCAGGATCACCGCCGCCGGGACCAAGTAGGCGAGCAATCTGCCCCCCTCACCGGTCAACTGTGCCAACAACAGATTTTCGGTATTCATTGATTTTCGCTTAACGAGTTCAGGTCTTCGAGCGTTGCGCCCATGACAAGATATTTAGGGCCTTGCCGTTCCAACAGAACGACTTCTTGCCCTCGAGTAAATTCGTCTCCACCTCGAAGGGGCTCGACGAGCACGTAGTGAGTTGCACCATGCTCATCGGTTAACTTGGCTTGGGCGGGCAAGCCCTTTCGGGCCGTTCCTTCGGCGATCACCGCGATGCGGGTCACCAAGCTTTCGGCCGAAATCACTTCCGTTTCCACCTTCAGATTCGCCCTTTTGGCGAGCTTCCCCGCCAGTCGGCCGGTTCCCAGGGCAATACCGGTTGCCGCCGCTAAGGCGATCCAGCCGGGCAAAAAGGCCCCTCTCATTTGATACGCCGCCATCTGAAGGCAATAACCTGCGACAAAGAAGCTCCCGCAGAACAGCGTCACATAGACGCTGAGAGGCATGGAAGACGCCCCTAAGAACTCCAAGGGCCCTTCCGCCGCGTCAGCTTCCAGATCCAGATCCGCCTCGGGGCCTGCAAAGGCGCCAAAGACCGAGCCCAAAACCACGAGAATCGAGAGCACACACAGCAAAACCAACGCCCAGATGAACGGGGCGTTGGCTTCGGCAGAAAAGAACTCGCGAATCAGCACGGCAGCGTCATAAAGCTTACGCTAAATTGCCGTGCGGGTTGCAACTTAGCGGGATCGGCGCCGCCGACTCAGGGATGCGAGCCCCAGCCCCAAGACCGCCAACGACATCGGTTCCGGCACGGGCTGCCGAGGGGTCCCGCCCGAGAAGTTCGGCCACCAGCTAAAGCCGTCCCAGCTGTTATTGGCCAGAACCCGGGTGTCGAAGCCCTCATTGGCAAAGGCCCAACCCGGATAGGCGTTTCCGGACCCATTGTAGTAGGCCCAGAAGCCGCCAGTAAACCAGCCCTCGACATAGCGATCGCTCGCTTTATCGAACCCATCGCCGTTGAAGTCATAACCGATCCCGAAGACCGCGGTGTAGCTCACGTTGGGCACGAGCTCGCGGTAGAGCTTTGGATCGGAGGCAAGAACAGCGTCGAACATATCCCTTCCGGTCTTCACTCCGTCCCAACGGAATCCGTAGACACGGATCTCATCCACTGGGCCGAGATTCCAGTCGATCACGAGGGCCGATTGGTTCGAACCCGATCCCACCCAGGTGGTGATATCGGAAAAGGTGAATGCGTGGCTAGCTGCGGGCAGCGCAACGAGTGCAATGAATAGGTTTTTCATGGTTTTTCTCCTTTAATGGGAAGGTTGCCGATGGGGCGAAGTCGCCCGTCTCGGGAAGTTGATTGGAAGGCCGGCAAGACTCGAGAAATGGCATCCACTTCTCCCCCGCCGCCTTCGATCTTGATGAAGCGGATCCAACGGAATCCCGATGGAGCCAGGTCAAAAGCTGTTCCCCCGCCCGAGCCCTGCAGTGAGGCGATGGCTTCGGCAAGGGTTTTGCCGGTCCAACCCGCGCGGGTCACGGTGGGCGGTATCGGCAGATGGAAGTTGCTACGGGGTCCCCAGGTGCGACTCAGTGGATTCCAACGATCGGCCTGCGTGGGAGCAAAACCATCGGCCCCTTGGTTCAGGCTGAGGGGGTAGGTGTACCAAGCCAAACCGTCGGGACTGATGCTGACGCGCATGGGTTCAAAGAAGTCTGGGCCGCCGGTCACCGTGACTTGATCAGCAAGCGTCGGGGCGGCAAACTGCTGGCTCAAGCCGACAAATCCATTCCCGAAGACGATAAAGTCTCGGCCGTAGGGATTCTTGGGGTCGTCCCGAACGGGTGGATCAAACTCCACTGTAATCTGCCCTCCAGTTGGGATGGTGGTGACGACCGGGAGTCCGGATGGCTCACTCCCAAAGGCACCAAAACCCAGACTCACGCGGATCCCCGCGCTGGCCGAGGTCGGGGGGCCCAACACCGAAAGTGGGTTGCTATAGAACCCGGCTCCTAACCCCGAGCTAGAGACGACCCGAGCGGGAAAGTTCGGACTGGCCCAAGCCCCCAGACAACAGAGAAACGAGAGGACCCCAAGGGCCACCCGTCGTCTGCCGCTCCGGCCCAAGGCCACTCCCTCGGCCCCCGCAGGCCGGGGGCCTCTGCCCCGGAGCGGCAGAATCCGCCCCCCCAATCTAGTCGAGATCATAATCTCCTTCCCCACCCGGAAGTCCACCCGTCACCGACGTCCCCCGGACCCGGCGAGCATGACCATCCGCCCAAACCGTGTTCGCGGAGCCGTGATGGCGAAAATGGACCGTCCCCGCCGCAAAGAGCGGATCAGACGGCGCTCTGAGGTAGTTGCAGGCCGCCACCGGATCTCCGAACCCGGCATCGGCAAAGGCCACTGTTCCGGACGGATCGGCTACCGCCCCAAGCGCCGCGGGCAAGACCCCGAGAAAGGGATCGCCGCCTAGATAGGTGGTGTTATAGGCATATCCGGTGGTCGGTCGTCCCCAACTCTCTCCCGAAAAGCTGGGGCAGCGGGTGAGTTGGCCGGTGCGCGTGTAGCGCCCCAAGAGTCCCAGTTGCCCACCATCGGCCCCGACGACGCTGACGAAATCCCAGGCGGTCTCGGTGGTGAAGTCGGAGGAATAGTAGAAGGCCGGAACGGCGACCTCATCGGAATCGCCGGCATAGAGATGGAACGCGAGCCCAAGTTGCTTGAGATTGCTCAGGCAGACCGTACTCTGTGCCGCCGACTTGGCTTGAGCGAAGACCGGCATAAGGATGCTGGCCAAGATCGCCACGATGGCGACGACTACGAGGAGTTCCACAAGGGTGAAACCCCGAACACGTTGAACAGATTGACGAATGGTATCCACAGGCAAATTCCCAGTTGGGGCCTTGTGGAGCTAAGAGAAGAAGGTCTGACCCTGGGTGAGGGTCAGGCGGTCTTCACCTATGCTCGTAGGCGGGACGACGATCAATTTTTCTTATGTGAGGTAGGCATTCGGGCTCGGGGCATTTCCCCACACCGTTGCGGCACAGCGCCGGATTCTCACCGGACTTTCCCTATCTTCAGAATTCCGCCACGACAGCGGAACCTCACTTTCTCATTCTAGATCAAGTCCCCGGAATCCTGCAACCTTCACCGGGCCGTAGACGTATTGTTAAGAGAACGTGGTGCCCGCAGGGGGAGCCAGTAGCCTGGCTGAGAGTTTCTCGATGCAAGAGAAAGACCCCTTGAACCTGATCTGGTTAGAACCAGCGGAGGAAATGCGGCAGTGGACGACGATCACCTCTACGAGCGTGAAACGGGTCGCTAGCCGAAACACAGCTGGCGACCCGTTCGCATTTCTGGAATCGAGATCGAACGCAACCATGAAGAAAGCTTTCACGCTCATCGAACTCCTCGTCGTCATCGCCATCATCGCGATCTTGGCCGCCATCCTCTTTCCCGTCTTCGCCCAGGCCAAAGAGAGCGCCAAGGGGACAACTGACCTCAGTAACGCCAGGCAGATCGGTCTCGCCATCAAGATGTATCTGGGCGACAACGACGACACCTATCCCATTTTCTATGCCTACAACAGTCGACCCGCGGCTGGCCAACCTGGCCACAAGGGGATCGAGGTCCCTCTGCTGAGTTACAGCAAGAACAAGGAGATCTTCAAGAGTCCCTTCGACCAAGGCGGCCCCTACACTGATCAAGACGTCCCCGGGGCGCGCACCTACCATGCCGCCTATGGCAGCAGCTACCTCTTCACCCGGTGCCTCTTCACGGTCGTCCCGGGCGAGAGTTCGGTCAATAACGATACGACGGCCTTCACCCGTGGATGGACGGTCACCGAAACCTCTCTGCAAGACCCCAGCAACTCGCGACTGATCCGGCTTGAGATGATGCCGTTCTTTAAGGGCGAATGCGACCGCTACGGATACGACTGCCCGACACCGTACAACTACTATCGTGCCTGGAGCCCGCGCGGAGGATCGGTGGTCATGAGCGACGGCTCTGCTCGGTTTGTCACCAGCGCCGGAGCCTTCGACCAACACGCCGTCCACCCCGAGGGCCACAAATCAGGAACGGTCAACCCCGCCAGCACCAGCGGCGCCCCGTATAACAC
>ERZ761602.1353-NODE-1353-length-44894-cov-246.398046_pt1 | contig 44894 bp, 46 predicted proteins | sample MGYA00512165_ERZ761602 | MGnify/ENA primary metagenome ERZ761602 (study PRJEB28899, sample SAMN02445085) | bioreactor sludge metagenome | biome: EBPR sludge; isolation source: Thorneside wastewater treatment plant | place: Australia: Brisbane, Thorneside...
GAACGGCAGGCGGTGGAAACCGCTGAGGCTACCCAGAAGCCAGAGCACTTCGGCGTGCCCCAGCCCCTCCCTTGGTGACATCTTCGTCTTTCTTGTTTCTCGATGTCGGGAATCCCGGACGGGCTCCCCGCATCGGCAATCGGCCAGTATGGATCCTGGCTACTCCGACATCGCGAAGGTACCAGTGATCCTGGCACGGTTCAACGGCGGCACGGCCTCGCCGACGGGCTGCGAGCCGCTCGCGGGAAGGCCATGCTGCCGGGCAGGGGCTATAATCGCAGCCCAACCCAGACCGTCGCCCATCTCACGCCATGCTTGCGAATTCCCTCTGCCGCCGGCTGCCCGCCGGCTTGGCCTTCTTCTGGCTTGCCGCGAGCCTTTTCCTCGCCGGCCTGAGCGGACCGGTCGTCGCCGCCGCGCAGGTCCGCCCGGACGAGGCAACCCTGCACTACCACTTTCGGCCGATCGTCACCCTCCGCGCGACCTTGGTCGGCGCCAGCCCGGAGTATCGCGTGCGCCGCGCCCTCGCGCGCATCGACGCCCTGCCGGCGGCGCAGATGCAGCAAGCGATCGAACTGACGCCGTTCTCCATCGAGGATCGGCGGGGAATCAGCCTGCACATCGGTGAATCGGTCCTCTTCGGCATCGTCGACGGCGACCTCGACCCCGAGGAGAAGATTTCGCTCGAGGCGGCCGCCCGTCGCAGCGCCGACGAACTGCACACGGCCCTGCTGGCGGTCAGCGAGCAGCGCCGGCCGATGGTGCTGGTCAAGGGGATTGGCCTGTCGCTGGCGGCGACCGCCATCGCTCTGCTGCTGCTGTGGCTGATTCGCCGCGCCACCGCGTTCATCGTCCGTCACTTCGAAAAGGTCATCGACGCGCATCCCGAGTCGAGCAGCTTCCGCTGGGCGCGCCATGGCTGGGCGCTGGTGCAGCGGATCGCGCAACTGCTGATGGGCTTTCTCTGGCTGAGCGTCGCCTACCTCTGGCTGACCTTCGTCCTCGCGCGCTTCCCGCTGACCGAGCCGCTTGGCGACCGTCTGACCGGCTTCCTGTTCGGCCTGTTGGAAACGATCGGCGTCGGCTTCATCGAAGCCGTACCGGCGCTGACCACCGCCCTCGTCATCCTCTTCCTGACCAAGGCGTTCAACGATGCCCTCGGCAACTTCTTCAAGGCGGCAAGGGCCGGGCGCGTGCATGTGCATGGTCTGCACCCGGAGACCGTCAACGCCACGCACCGCATCTGCACCATCATCGTCTGGGGCCTCGGCATCGCCGTTGCCTATCCGTTCATCCCGATGTCCGACAGCGATGCCTTCAAGGGACTGTCGGTGATGTTCGGCTTCATGCTGACGCTCGGCTCGGCCGGCATCGTCAACCAGTTGATGAGCGGTCTCGTGCTCGTCTACTCGCGCGCGCTGTCGGTCGGCGATTTCGTCGACCTCGGCGAAACCGTCGGCGTCGTCAGCGAGGTCGGCGCGCTGTCGACCAAGATCATCAACATGCGCAACGAGGAAGTGACGATTCCCAACGCCGTGCTCGTCGGCAATCCGATCAAGAACTACTCGCGCCTCGCCGGCGCGCGCGGGACGCTGGTGTCGACCAAGGTGACGATCGGCTACGATACCCCCTGGCGGCAGGTGCACGCGCTGCTCATCGCCGCGGCCGAGCAGACGCCGGGCCTGCGCGCGTTGCCGAAGCCCTTCGTCTATCAGCGCGGACTCGGCGATTGGTACGTCGAATACGAACTCTTCGCGCACATGGACAAGCCGCTCGAGCGGGTACCGGTGCTCTCCGCACTGCACGCGAACATCCAGGATCAGTTCAACAGCTACGGCGTGCAGATCATGTCGCCGCATTTCGTCATGCAGCCGGCGAGCAACGTCGTCGTCCCGCGCGACAGCTGGCATGCCGCGCCGGCCGAAGCCGAAGCCGGCGGGCCGACGGCCGGAAGTTCGCAGCAGCCGGGAACAACGGGATGATCAGCTTCGCCCTGACCGTCTTCCTTTCGGCCTTTCTCCTCTTCCAGATCCAGCCGATCATCGCCAAGATGATCCTGCCGTGGTTCGGCGGCTCGTCGTCGGTGTGGAGCACCTGCCTGGTCTTCTTTCAAGCGGCGCTGCTGCTCGGCTACCTTTACGTGCACCTGCTGCACGAGTGGCTGTCGCCACGCCGCCAGGTCATCGTGCACGGCGTGCTGCTGTTGCTCAGTCTGGCGACGCTGCCGGTGGTCGCCAACCCGGCGTGGAAGGACGTCGCCTTCGCCAGCCCGACGTGGAACGTCCTCGCCGTCCTCGCGGCGACGGTCGGCATGCCGTACCTGCTGCTGTCGACCACCGGGCCGCTGATGCAGGCGTGGTATGCGCGCTCGTTCAACAGCATGATGCCGTATCGCCTCTACGCGCTGTCGAACCTGGCGTCGATGCTCGCGCTGCTCTCCTATCCGGTGCTCGTCGAACCGTTCTTCGTCGTCGCGCAGCAGGCGAACGCCTGGTCGGTCGGCTACGTCTTCTTCGTCATCGCTTGCCTGGCCAGCGCCTGGCAGTCGTGGCAGGGTGTCTCGGGCGAACTCGAGCGCCGCCCGGCCAGTTCGGAGCCAGTGCCGCGGCCGCCGCTGCGCGAGTGCCTGCTGTGGATCGGCCTGGCGATGACCGCCTCGATCCTTCTTCTCGCGCTGACCCGTCACCTGACGCAGGACGTCGCGCCGGTGCCCTTCCTCTGGGTGCTGCCGCTGAGCATCTACCTGCTGAGCTTCATCCTCTGCTTCGATGCGCCGCGCTACTATCATCGCCGCGGTTTCCTGATCGCGCTGCCGATCGCCTTCATCGCCCTCGACCAGGTTCTCGCCGAAGTCGGCATGCCGGTGCCGCTGCTGGTCAGCGTGCTCTGTCTCGCGCTCTTCGTCTTCTGCATGGTCTGTCATGGCGAGCTGGTGCGGCGGCGGCCGCCGGTGCGCCACCTGACGCTGTTCTACCTGATGCTGTCGATCGGCGGCGCGCCTGCTTGGCGGCAGTCTGGTCGGTCTGCTCGCGCCGGCGCTGTTCAATGCCTACTTCGAGCTGCCGATCGGGCTTTTCCTCTGCGCCGTACTGGTGATCATCGTCCTCTGGCCGCAAGCCAGGCCGATCTGGCGCTGGCTGCTGCTCGCGGCCGTCGCCGTATATGGCGGCCGGCTGGTGGGGATATCAGTCGATTACGTCGAGGATTACCGGCGCGTGATGCGCAACTTCTACGGCCAGTTGCGGGTTGCCGACGTCAGCGAGGACGATCTCGGCGTCAAGCGCAAGCTCCTGCACGGACGCATCAACCACGGCGAGCAATTCATCGCCCCCGAGCACAGCCGGCGGCCGACCGCTTACTACTGCGAGCAGTCGGGAATCGGCCAGGCGCTGCTCAGCCTGCCGACCGACCGGCCACGCCGGATCGGTGTCGTCGGCCTCGGCGCCGGCACGCTCGCGACCTACGGCCGCGAGGGTGACGAGATGCGGCTGTACGAGATCGACGACCAGGTCCTCGAGCTTGCGCGCAGCGAGTTCAGCTACCTGGCGGAGAGCCGGGCGCGCATCGTGCCGGTGCTCGGCGATGGCCGCCTGATGCTCGAGGGTGAAGCGCCGCAAGCCTTCGACCTGCTCGCCATCGACGCCTTCTCGGGCGACTCGATCCCGGCGCACCTGCTGACGCTCGAAGCGATGCAGTCCTACCTGCGGCACATGAAGGGCGACGGCATTCTCGCCGTGCACATCACCAACCGCTACCTCGACCTGCAGCCGGTGGTCGCTGCCGCCGCTGCGAAGCTCGGGTTGAGCATCCTCGTCGTCGATCTCGAGCCGGCCGACGGCGACGTCTTCTGCCGCCGTTCGCTGTGGGCGCTGCTCGTCCGACCCGGGCGCGTGGCGAGCCTGCAGGCGGCGATCACCAGTGCCCGGCCGCTGCCACCGCGGCCCGGTTTCGCCGCGTGGACCGATGGCTTCTCGAATCTGCTCGGGATTCTGAAGTGAGGCGGTGCCAGCGGGTGGCCGGTCGCGGGTGATCAGGCCGCTGAACTTGTGATGCCGGGAATCCTGCGCAGGTCCTGGCGAACACCATTGATCCGGCCACCGGCGAGCGATGTCTGAAACCGGTGCGAGTTCGATTGTTTGGTGAGTGCGAAGACGAGGCGGTGCCGCTGACGCCGTACCGGCAGGACGTCAGCGACGCCGCGCAGGAGTCTTGTCGGCTGCGCGCAGACAGCGGATCAAGAGCGCGGGATGCGAGACTGCGGGGCAGCTCGTGGCCGATGCCGGCCCGCTCCCGAGCGATGCGGCACACCGGCAGCGGCCCGTGGCGATGCATGCCGCGTCTGGGCAGTCTCCGGGCGGCTTCCCGTCGCGACTGCAGCAGTCACGCACTTGCACCCCGCAAGCCGATCGTCGATAATCGAACAAGCGCTTGCTTGCCCAAACTTTGATCGCCCAGCCCTCGACTACCTGTCCCAGGAGATTCCCTGCATGCACCATTACGCCTATCCCCATCTGCTCGCCCCGCTCGACCTCGGTTTCACGACGCTGAGGAATCGCGTCCTGATGGGTTCGATGCACACCGGTCTCGAAGAGGCGCCGCAAGGTTTCCGCCGTCTCGCCGCCTTCTACGCCGAGCGCGCGCGCGGCGGCGTCGGCCTGATCGTCACCGGCGGCATCGCGCCCAACCAGGATGGGGTCGTCATGCCCGGCGCGGCGGCGCTGGAGAACGAGGCACAGGTGGTCAAACACCGCCTGGTCACCGACGCCGTGCATGCGGCCGGCGGCAAGATCGCCATGCAGATCCTGCACACCGGCCGCTACGCCTACCATCGCGGCGCGGTTGCGCCGTCGCCGGCGCAGGCGCCGATCTCGCCGATTCGCCCGCGTGAGATGAGCGCCGAGGACATCGAGCGGACACTCGACGATTACGCCCGCTGCGCCGGGCTGGCGCAGGCGGCCGGTTATGACGGGGTCGAGGTGATGGGCTCGGAAGGCTACCTGATCAACCAGTTCATCGCCCGCCAGACCAACTTCCGCGAGGATGGCTGGGGCGGCAGCTTCGAGAACCGCATCCGCTTTGCCCTCGAAACGGTGCGCCGGGTACGGGCAACGACCGGGCCGAATTTCATCATCATCTTTCGCCTGTCGATGCTCGACCTCGTCGAGGGTGGCAGCACCTGGGACGAGATCGTCGCGCTCGCGCGGGCGGTCGAGGAGGCCGGCGCAAGCATCATCAACACCGGCATCGGCTGGCACGAGGCGCGCATCCCGACGATCGCGACGATGGTGCCGCGGGCGGCCTTCGTCTGGGTGACGAAGCGGCTGATGGGGCAGGTGGGCATCCCGCTGGTGACCACCAACCGCATCAATGCGCCCGAGGTGGCGGAGGAGGTGATCGCTTCCGGTTGTGCCGACATGGTGTCGATGGCACGCCCCTTCCTGGCCGATGCCGAGTTCGTCAACAAGGCGGCGGCCGGCCGTGCCGACGAGATCAACACCTGCATCGCCTGCAACCAGGCCTGTCTCGACGAGATCTTCGAGGGTCGGCTGACCTACTGCCTGGTGAATCCGCGGGCGTGCCGCGAGACCGAGCTGGTGATCGCGCCGGCGCCGGCGCCGAAACGGATCGCCGTCGTCGGTGCCGGACCGGCGGGCATGGCCTGCGCGCTCACCGCCGCCGAGCGTGGCCACTGGGTGACGCTGTTCGACGCGGCGCCGGAAATCGGCGGCCAGTTCAATCTCGCCCGCCGCATTCCCGGCAAGGAGGAGTTCGCCGAGACGCTGCGCTATTTCGGTCGCCGCCTCGAAAGCGTCGGCGTCTCGCTGCAGCTCGGCAGGGAGTGCGCCGCCGCCGAGCTGGCGGATGCCGGCTTCGAACATGTCGTGCTGGCGACCGGCGTCGTGCCGCGGCGGCCCGACCTGCCGGGGATCGAACACGAAAAGGTGATTTCCTACATCGACCTGATCGAGGGCTATCGCGTTGCCGGCGAGCGTGTGGCGATCATCGGCGCGGGCGGCATCGGCTTCGATGTTGCCGAGTTCCTGACGCATGTCGAGGACGATCGCGATGAGCTCGAACGCTTCCAGAGCGAGTGGGGAATCGACGCCGATTTCGCCAATCCGGGTGGCCTCAAGGCACCCACCGGCGACCGTGGCCGGCGTCAGGTCTGGCTGTTGCAGCGCAAGGCGGCGAAGGTCGGCGATGGTCTGGCCAAGACGACCGGCTGGATTCGCCGCACCCTGCTCAAGAAGCGCGGTGTGCAGATGCTCGCGGGGGTCAGCTACGAGCGCATCGACGACGCTGGACTGCACATCGTCGTCGATGGCCAGCGGCAGTGCCTGCCGGTCGACCATGTCGTCATCTGCGCCGGCCAGGAACCGCGGCGCGAACTGGAGGAGGGGTTGCGTGCCGCCGCCGTACCGGTGTCGCTGATCGGTGGCGCCGACGTTGCCAACGAGCTCGACGCCAAGCGTGCGATCGACCAGGGCACCCGCCTGGCGGCGACGCTCTGAGCTGGATGTCGGTCGGGCACCGAAGGGCGCGTGCGGCGCCCGAGATCAACCGCCGCGACGACCTGCTGCGCGCCGCGGCGCGCCTGTTCGTCGAGAAGGGCTTTGCCGCGACGACGACGCGCGACATCGCGCAGGCAGTCGGCATGCGCTCGGGCAGTCCGTTCTATCACTTCCGCAGCAAGCAGGATCTCCTCAAGGCGGCGATGATCGAAGGGCTGGAAGCGGGGCACCGGCGCCTGCAGGCCGCGATCGCAGGGGTCGACGATCCCGAGCGACGCTTGCGGCTGATGATCCGGATCCACTTCGGCAACCTCCTCGAGGGCGACTGCCACACGCCGATGCTGATTCACGAGTCCCGTTCGCTCGATGCCGCGGCGCGGGCCGAGATCGCCGCCGCCAGTGACCGTTACCAGGCGGCGTGGCAGGGCACGCTCGACGAACTGGCGGCGTGCGGCCGGTTGCGCAGTGCGGCGAGTCCGGTCCGGCTGCTGCTCTTCGGCATGCTCAACTGGAGCGGCCAGTGGTATCGGCCCGATGGCCCGCTGTCGCTGGACGAGATTGCCGACGCGGCCAGCGAGCTGCTGTTGCGCTGAAGGCGTCGCTCGCACTTCGCCGGCCGCAGCCGCTTGCGCTGCGGTCGACAGCAGGCGAGGCGGCGGCCACGTTTCCCCGGGGAAGTGGCAGCGGCCGGCGAGTCCGGTGTGTCAGGCGGCGATCGTCGACGTCCGGCAGGCGATCGGTCGTGCCGGGTCGCTGCACCATTCGCTCCACGAACCTGCGTACAGGCGGGCGCCCGGGAGGCCGGCGAGCTCCATCGCCAGCAGGTTGTGACAGGCGGTCACTCCCGAGCCGCAGGACATCACCACATCGCGTGCGTCGAAGCCGGCGAGGATCTCCGTGAACTCGCGCCGCAGCTCGGCGGCTGGCCGAAAACGACCGTCGGCATCAAGGTTGTCGCGAAAGAAGCGGTTGTCAGCGCCGGGTATGTGTCCGCCGAGCGGATCGAGGGTTTCGTTCTCGCCACGGAAGCGGTCGGGGCTGCGGGCATCGATCAGCCGGAATCTCTGGCTTGCGAGATTCGCCAGCACGTCGTCGGTGCTGACGACCCGGTCTTGCCGCTGGATCACGAAGGTCGCCGGTTGTCCCTTTGGCACTGCCGCAGACAGCGGTCGACCCTCGGCCAGCCAAGCGGCGATGCCACCATCGAGCACGGCGACGCGATCGTGGCCCAGCCAGCGCAACAACCACCACAGGCGAGCGGCGAAGGCGCCACCGGCATCGTCGTAGGCGACCACCTGCGTCCCGCACGAGACGCCGGCAGCACCGAACCTGTCGGCAAGCTCTTGTGGGTCGGGCAGCGGATGGCGCCCGTTGCGGCCGTTCTTCGGGCCCGACAGGTCGTCGTCGAGATGGCAGAAGAACGCGCCCGGCAGATGCCCTGCGCGGTAAGCCTGTTGCCCGGCAGCCGGATCGCTGAGCAGGTGACGGCAGTCGAAAATGCGCCAGTCGGGATCCCACAGGTGCGCGGCGAGAGCCGCGCAATCGACCAGCGTGCGGTGGCTCATACCGCTTCCCCTTCCGCCCCGGCATCCTCGGCCAGCCAGGCGCGCGCCTCGGTTTCCTCGGCGAAGATTCGCATCTCGGCGCGGACGAAGATCTGCGACAACCAGGCGCTCCAGGCGACCCACTGGCTGTCGGTCAGCACGGCAATGCGGCTGAAGTCGTTGGCATGGGCGCGGGCGAAGACGATGTCTTCCCAGGCGACGTCGAGGGTGAAGTCGGCCATCTCGCGCAGGTCGAAGAGCAGGTCGACCGGCCCTTCGAAGCGGATCGCGTCGTTCACGACACTCTCGAATTCCTTGTAGTCGGCCAGAGTGAACTCGGCGTACACGGTCACTTCGACGCGCTTGGGTTGATGCTCGATGACGATCATGTTCGGCTCCCTTCATGTGCAAGGCAAGTTTAGCACCACTGTCGGGCGGCGAGTTCGCGGCCATGCCTGCCGAGCGACCCGTTTTTGATTTGACCGCAAGCCCAGTAATAGGCTATTTTCGCCCGTTTGATTCGAGCCTTGTCCATGTCCCGACCGAAACCCGAGCCTGCTGCCGGCACTGACAGCGCCATCGTGCCGCCGACCGTCGTCGGCGAGATGAAGTTCGAGATGGCTCTGGCCGAGCTGGAAGGCATCATCAGCAGCATGGAGGGCGGCCGGCTGCCGCTTGCCGAATCGCTGGCCGCCTACCGGCGCGGCAGCGAACTGCTGCGGCACTGCCAGCAGCAGCTTGCCGATGCGGAGCGCGAGATCCAGATTCTCGAGAACGGAAGCCTGCGCGATTTCGCCGCCGGCAACGGGCAAGCCGGATGAGTTCAATGGACACGGTGTCGGGCGCGGCGACGCGGCTTCTCTTTCCGGACTGGATGCGCGGCGTGCAGGGCCGCGTGGAAACGGCGCTCGCCCGCCAACTGCCAGCCGCCGAAGCGATCCCCGCCCGTCTGCACCAGGCGATGCGCTATGCCACTCTGAACGGTGGCAAGCGGGTGCGGCCCCTGCTGGTGTTCGCTGCGGGTGAACTGAGCGAGGCACCTCTGCCCCGACTGGAGGTCGCCGCCTGCGCCGTCGAGCTGATCCACAGCTATTCGCTGGTGCATGACGACATGCCGTGCATGGACGACGACGTGCTGCGCCGCGGTCGTCCGACCTGCCATGTCGAATACGACGAAGCGACCGCGCTGCTCGTCGGCGACAGCCTGCAGTCCCTGGCGTTCGAGATCCTGGCACGCGCCGATTTCGCTGATGGTCCGCGGCAGCTCGAGATGCTGGCCCTGCTCGCCCGAGCCAGTGGCTCATGCGGCATGGCGGGCGGACAGGCTATCGACCTCGCGGCCGTCGGCAGGACACTCGATCAGCCGGAACTCGAATTGATGCACGCGCTCAAGACGGGGGCGCTGATCCGTGCCGCGGTCCTGCTTGGCGGTCTTTGCGGGACGGCGCTCGGTGCCGACGAAAGGGATTCCCTCGACCGCTTTGCCAAGCGCGCCGGCCTGCTCTTCCAGGTCGTCGACGACATTCTCGACTGCACGGCCAGCACGGTGACGCTGGGCAAGACGGCCGGCAAGGATGCCGCTGCGGCGAAGCCCACCTACGTCAGCCTGATGGGGCTCGAGCGCGCACGCGAGTTCGCTGCCGATCTCGGGGGACAGGCCCTTGCGGCACTGAGTTCATTCGGTGAGCGCAGCCGGCGCCTGGTCGAGTTGACCGATTTCATCACCCAGCGGAAATTCTGACCCCGTCGTGTGCGGTCAGTCGCTGCAGCAGGACAAGACAAGCCAATGATGCGTTATCCCCTTCTCGACACGATCAGCGATCCGGCGCAACTGCGCAAGCTCGACCGCCGCCAACTGCCGCAACTGGCCGACGAGTTGCGCACCTTCCTCGTCGAGTCGGTGGCCAGGACTGGCGGTCACCTGTCGTCGAATCTGGGCACGGTCGAACTGACGATCGCGCTGCACCACGTCTTCGATACGCCGCATGATCGCCTCGTGTGGGATGTCGGCCACCAGACCTACGCCCACAAGGTGCTCACCGGGCGGCGTGCGGGCATGGCGAGGCTGCGCATGCAGGGCGGCGTCTCGGGCTTTCCGAAGCGCAGCGAGAGTCCTTACGACACCTTTGGTGTCGGTCATTCGTCGACTTCGATCTCGGCCGCGCTCGGCATGGCGCTCGCCGCCAAGACCAAGGGCGAGGCGCGCAAGGTGGTGGCGATCATCGGCGACGGGGCGATGTCGGCCGGCCAGGCTTTCGAGGCGCTGAACAACGCCGGCGTTGCCGATGCCGACATGCTCGTCATCCTCAACGACAACGACATGTCGATCTCGCCGGCGGTGGGTGCCCTCAACCGTTACCTCGCCCGCCTCTTTTCCGGCAGCAGCTTCAACGCCGCGCGCAAGGCGGGGGAAAAGATCCTCGATTTCTCGCCGTCGCTGCGCGAGTTCGCCAAGCGCGCCGAAGAGCACGTCAAGGGAATGCTGACACCGGGCACGCTGTTCGAGGAGATGGGCTTCAACTATATCGGGCCGATCGACGGCCACGACCTGGAGTCGCTGATCCCGACGCTGCACAACCTGAAAAACCTGAAGGGGCCGCAGTTCCTGCACGTGATCACCAAGAAGGGACAGGGCTACAAACTGGCCGAGGTGGATCCGGTGCTCTATCACGGGGTCTCGAAGTTCCAGCCCGACGTCGGCATTGCCGGCGGATCCGGCGGTGGCAAGCCGAGCTATACGCAGGTTTTCGGCGACTGGTTGTGCGACATGGCGGCGGCCGACTCGCGGCTCGTCGGCATCACCCCGGCGATGCGCGAAGGTTCCGGGTTGCTGCGCTTCAGCGAGAGCTTTCCCGAGCGCTACTACGACGTCGGCATCGCCGAGCAACATGCCGTCACCTTTGCTGCCGGTCTGGCCTGCGAAGGACTGCGGCCGGTTCTGGCGATCTACTCGACCTTCCTGCAGCGGGCCTACGATCAGTTGTTGCATGACGTCGCGCTGCAGAACCTGCCGGTGGTCTTTGCGCTCGATCGTGGCGGTCTGGTCGGCGCCGATGGCCCGACCCACCACGGCGCCTTCGACCTCTCGTATCTGAGCTGCATTCCCAATCTGCTGCTGATGACGCCGTCGGACGAGGACGAGTGCCGCAAGATGCTGACCACCGCCTTCGGCCACGATGGCCCGGCGGCGGTGCGTTATCCGCGCGGCGGCGGGCCGGGCGTCGCGATCGACCCGCAGCTCGTCGGCCTGCCGGTCGGCAAGGGGGAGATCCGCCGCCGGGGCCGGGATGTGGCCCTGTTGGCCTTCGGCAGCATGCTGACACCGGCGCTGGCGGCAGCGGCCGAGCTCGGCGCAACGGTGGCCAACATGCGCTTCGTCAAGCCGATCGATCGCGAGCTGATCCTGTCGCTGGCGGCGGAACATTCGCTGCTCGTCAGCGTCGAAGAGAATGCCGTCATCGGTGGGGCAGGCGCCGAGGTCGCGCGCGTGCTCGAGGAAGCCGGTAGCCTGGCCCGTCTGTTGCGGCTGGGGATTCCCGATCGCTTCATCGAGCATGGCGACCAGACGCTGCTGCTTGCTGACGTCGGGCTGGACCGGGCGGGCATCGTGCATGCAGTTCAGGCCTGTCTATCGGCGACGGCGGATGCGGGCGCGGCGCCAGCCGCAAACCCGGAATGACCATTACCAGGAGTTGCAATGAACGCCCCCGAAACCCCGTGCAGTCCGGCCGCCATGGCCGATGTCCAGGGCTCTGCCGATACGCGGCGGATTGCCATCAACAAGGTGGGCATCAAGGCCATGCGGCATCCTGTGCGGGTGCTGGACAAGTCTGGCGGCATCCAGCACACGATCGCGCTCTTCAACATGTACGTCGGGTTGCCACACAATTTCAAGGGCACCCACATGTCGCGCTTCGTCGAAATTCTCAACGGACATGAACGCGAGATCTCGGTCGAGAACTTCCCGGCGATGTTGCGCGAGATGGTCGACCGGCTGGAGGCCGAGACCGGCCACATCGAGATGAGTTTTCCCTACTTCATCAACAAGGCGGCGCCGGTTTCCGGTGTGCAGAGCCTGATGGATTACGATGTCACCCTGACCGGCGAGATCTGCCATGGGCGGATCGAGTCGACGATCCGCGTGGCGGTCCCGGTCACCAGCCTGTGCCCGTGCTCGAAGCAGATCTCGGAACGCGGCGCGCACAACCAGCGCTCGCAGGTGACGGTGACGGTGCGCATCAACGAGCATCTGTGGATCGAGGAACTGGTCGAGATCGTCGAGGCGCAGGCATCCTGCGAGTTGTATGGGTTGCTCAAGCGGCCGGATGAGAAGTATGTCACCGAGCGTGCCTACGACAACCCGAAGTTCGTCGAAGACATGGTGCGAGACGTTGCCGCGCGGCTCGGCGTTGAAGCCCGGATCGATGCCTTCATCGTCGAGTCGGAGAATTTCGAGTCGATCCACAACCACTCTGCGTACGCGCTGATCGAGCGCGACAGGCGGCTGACCGGCAATTCCTGAGAGCTTGTACAGTCGTCGCGGGAAGAAAAAAAAGGGGGCGAAGTCCGCAGACTTCGCCCCCTTTTTTCGTATCGCCGCGCGCCAGCCGTTCAGCGCTGCTTGCGCACGAGCTTTTCCTTGATCCGCGCCGACTTGCCCGAGCGCTGGCGCAGGTAGTAGAGCTTGGCACGCCGGACGTCGCCACGCCGCTTGACCTCGATCGCGGCGACCAGCGGCGAGTAGGTCTGGAAGGTCCGTTCGACTCCCTCGCCAGAGGAGACCTTGCGGACGATGAAACTGGAGTTGAGGCCGCGGTTGCGCTTGGCGATGACGACGCCTTCATAGGCCTGCAGACGCTCGCGCGCGCCCTCCTTGACCTTGACCTGGACGACGACCGTGTCGCCCGGAGCGAACTCCGGAATGACCTTGCCCAGACGGGCGATTTCCTCTTGCTCAAGTTGCTCGATCAGATTCATTTTATGAACTCCATGGATGATTATCAGCTCTTGTTATCCTGACCGCATTGCTCCTGAAACTCCACCAGGAGTTGCGTTTCCAGCTTCGACAGCGAGCGGCCCGCCAACAGCTCGGGCCGTCGCTGCCACGTCCGACCCAGCGCCTGTTGCAGGCGCCAGCGCCGTATCTCTTCGTGGTGGCCGGACAGCAGCACCTCCGGCACCCGCCACCCGGCATGTTCCTCGGGTCGCGTATAGTGCGGGCAATCCAGCAGGCCCGCAACGAAAGAATCCTGCTGCGCCGATTCGGCGTCGTTGAGGACGCCCGGCAGTTGCCTGAGCACGGCGTCGAGCAGCGCCATCGCCGGGATCTCGCCACCGGAGAGAACGAAATCCCCGATCGACACCTCCTCATCGACATGGCCGTCGATCACGCGCTGGTCGATTCCCTCGTAACGTCCACAGACGAGAACCAGTGCCTCGGCGGCCTGCGCCAGGCGCACCACGCGCGCATGCGTCAACAACGGGCCCTGCGGCGAAAGGCAGACGACGCGACTGCGGTCGGCGCCAAGCGCCCGTTGTCGCGCTTTCGCTGCCGCGATGGCCGCTGCCAGCGGCGGCAGCATCATGACCATCCCCGGTCCGCCGCCGTAGGGACGGTCATCGACCGTACGATGCCGGTCAGCCGTGAAATCACGGGGATTCCACAGGTGCAGCTGCCAGCGGCCGGTTGCCAGCGCCCGCCGCGTGACACCCGCGCCGGTGAGCGCGGAAAACATTTCCGGAAACAGCGTCACGACATCGGTCACCAAGGGCCGCAGGTCCGCCGCGCCGCTTACCAATCCGCTTCCCAGTCGACCGTCATGCGGCCACCAGCCAGGTCCACTTCGAGGACGACGGCCGCGACGAAGGGCAGCAGTCTCTCGCCACCGTTGCCATCGGCCACCTGCAGGACTGCGTTCGCCGGCGTCTCGATCAGGCCGACGATGCGGCCGAGTGGCTGATGCCGGGTATTGCTCACCGCCAGACCCAGCAGATCGGCCCAATAGTACTCGTCCTCGGCGGTCGGTGGCAGTGCAGAGCGCGGCGCACCGACGAGAACGCCGCTGAGCGCCTCGGCCGCATTGCGGTCGGCAACCCCTTCGAGCCGAGCCGTCAGCCGGCCGTTGCGAAGCGAACATCCGATCAGTTTCCGTTGTTGCCAGCACGCGGCCGCATCGCCGTCGCTGCCCAGCCACCAGTGCGCCAGGGTCGACCATTGGTGGGGGTCGTCGGCGAAGGGGTGTATATGCACCCCACCCCTTACTCCGCTGGCTGCGCCAATCCTGCCGAGAACGACCATTTCCTGCCGCGTCGGCCGGCCATCCGCCACGCCGGCAGCGCCACCGGGCGGCTGCGCCTCTCCCGACAATGCCTAGGCCGCTACCTTGGCGGCGGCCTGCTTGAGCAGGCGGGTGACGGTCGGCGAAGCCTGCGCACCTTGCTGCTGCCAGTAGCTCAGGCGATCGGCCGCGACCTGCAGACCCTGTTCCTTCTCCGTCGCGAGCGGATTGTAGAAGCCGATGCGCTCGATGAAACGACCATCGCGTCGCGACCGTGAATCGGTCACGACCATGTTGTAGAACGGGCGTTTCTTGGCGCCACCACGGGCAAGACGAATAACGACCATGTGACTCTCTTCCAGAGCAGAAAAAGGCGAGGATTATAACAACAAATAACCCTCCGGGCATCCGCGATCGGGCAGCGCAGGCAGCGCATTGCGGTTTCAGCATCGGGCGGCGGTGGTTTGATGGGCCTTCTGCGCCGCCTGCACCATCCTTCGCAGGGGTGGGCAGCACACTTCCCTGTTTCCTGGCAGTATATAATCAGCCCCAGAGGCAGTTCAGGGCATGCAATGGCGACGGGCTGGGGCCGTGCCATTCCCCCTTTGCGGCAGTTGCTTCGTTCCGTCGGGCAGCGAACCTCGCTGCAGCTGTCCGCGCCGTGATGCAAACCTCCTTCGCAGGTGGCCTGATGACCGAGACCCCTTCTACCGCTACGGGCAAGGATCGCGGAGCCGCTCCGGAATCCGGAATACGGTCGATCCTGCAATGGCTGGCGCTGCCGCTTGCGCCGCACCCCGTCGAGGAGTTGCCGTCGCTGCGCTCACACCTGATCGCCCTGCGCGACGTCGGGGGGTCGGCGGAACAGCGCGCTCTTGCGCTGGATGGCCTGTACCGACGGAGCAGCACGGTGATCGACAGCCTGCTGCCGGCGCTGAGCATCGACCTGGTGCTGCCGGTGCCGCGGAAGGAGCGACGCATCGTTCGCAGTGTCCTCGACCTGCTGCAGATGCTCGCCGACGAAACACTGGCGTTGTTCGAGAGGGGGCCGCCGCCGAAGAACGCGGATCCATCCCGGGCACCCGACTTGGCACTGTGGCGCAGCGTCGATGCAGTCGCCAGGCAACTCATGATCAGCGACCTGATCGCTTCGCCGGCACGCGCCGGCGCCTGGCAACAACTTCACCAGACCTATGCCACCGCGCAGCGGTCGCGGTTGCATACGGTACGCCCCGAAGGTGTGCCGCGCAGCCTGCAGGAGGTCTACCACGCGGCGGTACTCCTCGGGTGTGCGCAGCCGGCTTCGCTGACGCCGCGCGAAGTGCTGTTCCTCGCCAGCTATTTCGAGCGCTTCTGCCACCACATCGAGGCGGTTCCGCACGGTTCCCTGCGAGCACCCGGCGTTTTCTGGATCGACCCGGCGCGTGACGTGCCAGCGGTTTCCTCATTGCGCAAACCGGTACAGGCGGATTCGCAGGGAAGCGGGTTTTCGAGTTCCGCCCTCTGTCTGTTGCTGAAGGCGCAGATCGATCAACTCGAGGGTGGTGCGCTGCCGCAGGACTTGAATCTGCCGGATTTTGCTGGCACGGCTGCGGGTCGGGGAGTGCTGCAGAGACTCTCGACGCGGTGGGGCGATGCTGGCCGACGCCGCTTCCATCGCCGGCGGCAGAACCATCGCACGCTTCTCGCCGCCGGTATCGATGGATTGTGGCACCTGTCCCGCAAGGGGGAAGGGGTCAACGTCGATCTGTCGACCTGGATGATCACCAATGAAAGCCCCGAGGGTTATGCCGTGATGCATGTCTCCGGCAAGCCCGGGGCGCTGACGGTAGGCGACGTGGTGACGGTGCGTACCGCGCTCGATCCCAACTGGCAGATCTGCCTGGTGCGCTGGGCGATTTCGGAAAACCCCGAACACCTCGAACTCGGACTGCAGGTGCTGGCGCCGAAGGCGGTTCCGGCGACTCTGGCGCTGCCGGGTGGGAACGGCGGCACGGATCTGCAACGGGTGCTGATCCTGCCGGAGATTCCCAAGCTGCGCTCACGGCAGGCGTTGATCGTCGCTGCCGGCGTCGTTCCCCGGGAGAGCAGGAAGCTGTTGCTCCTGATCGAGGGCCAGAATCTCATCGTGCGCGAGGTCAACCGGACCTGTATCGACGAAGAGACGGGCAGCATCGAAATCCTGTCGATCGAGCCGGACCAGAATCCGCATTAGGACGGCACGTCTTTCCTGCAACGAGCCCTGAACTCTGGCAGAGTGGCAGCCACCAGTGCGCCCAGCAGGACGACCGCCCAGGACAGGTAGAGCCAGAGCAGGAACACCGGCACCGTCGCAAAGGCGCCATAGACCGCGGTGTACGATGGAAAGCTGGCGAGGTAGAGCTCGAACCCCTGCTGCAGGATGAGGAAGCCGATCGTCGCGACGATGCCCGCGCAGGCTGCGTCGCGCGCCGCGACGCGGGTATTCGGCAAGGCATGGTAGAGTCCGCCAAGGAAGAGTCCGGCGATCATCAGGCCGAGTGCCCTGAACAGCAGTCGTCCCAGCCACCCGGGTTCATGCAGCAGGCCGAGGGATACCGTCACGGCGTAGGAGGTTGCCAGCAGGACGCCACCGATGACCAGTGGCCAGAGGACGATCAGGCCTGAATAGAGGCGGGCGCGGCGCCACCAGGAGCGCGTTTCGCGTACCAGCCAGACGTGGTTGAAGGCGCGTTCGATGGTCAGCAGCAGCATCGCTGCCGTCGCCACCAGCACCAATGAACCGACCGCAGTGACCTTGATCGCTTGCCGGGAGAACTGCAGGACGTGTTCGATGATCATCCCGGCACTGCGCTCGGGCAGGAAGCTGCGCGCCAGGAAGAGTTCGAGCTGCTCGACCATGCTGGGAAAGAACGGCACCGCGGCGACGATGCTGAGAACCACGGCGACCAGCGGCACCAGCGACAGCAGGGTCGTGAAGGCAAGACTGGCACTGATCTGGTCGAAGTTCTCTTCGACGAAGCGACGCGCGATGCGCCCCAGAAAGCGGCGCCAGGGGAAGCGTGAGAAGAACATGAGGTGGATATAATAAGCCGATGTCGGAGATTCTCGTCCTTTACTACAGCCATCGGGGTTCCGTGCGGGCCTTGGCACAGCAGATCGCACGCGGCGTCGAGTCCGTCGCCGGCGTCACGGCGCGCTTGCGGACGGTGCCGCGGGTCGCCAGCGTGTGTACCGTCGGCGAACCGGAGATCCCGCCGGTTGGGGCGCCGTACGCCGATGCCGCCGATCTCGAAGAGTGCATTGGCCTTGCACTCGGCAGCCCCACCCGCTTCGGCAACATGGCAGCGCCGATGAAGTACTTCTGGGACAGCACCGCGGCGCTTTGGTCGGCTGGTGTCCTGGCCGGCAAACCTGCCTGCGTCTTCACCTCGACCGCCAGCGCACACGGTGGCCAGGAGAGTACGCTGCTGTCGATGATGCTGCCGCTGTTGCACCACGGCATGCTGCTGCTCGGCCTGCCCTACAGCGAAAGTGCGCTCTCGGTCACCCGCAGCGGTGGTACGCCGTATGGCGCCAGTCATTTGGCTGGCCCGGACGGGAGCCCGACGCTCACCGACGAAGAGCGGCAACTCGCCTTCGCGCAAGGACGCAGACTGGCATCGATCGCTCTGCAACTGCGTCCGCGATGATCCGCGTCTTCTATCTGGCTGCTTGTGGCAGCCTGATTGCGCTGATTTTCCTCTGTCTGGCGTGGGAGTTGCGCTTGGCGCCGGTCGTACCCGGCGGTACTTGGCTGGCGCTGAAGTGCTTGCCGTTGCTGGCGCCGCTTTTTGGCATTCTCAACGGACGGCGCTACACCTACCAATGGGCGTCGATGCTGATCCTGTTGTACCTCACCGAAGGCATCGTGCGGGCAACCACCGAGCACGGTGCGGCACAGTTGCTGGCCATCGCCGAAATCTTCCTGGCGTCGATCTTCTTCTGTTCCTGTGTCGGCTACGCCCGCCTCACGCGCCCGTCCGCGCGCTGACAGCGGCGGCTCCGGCTTGGCCGCGGCGGCGCGCAGTGGTCGACGCTCTCGTCAGACGTCGCCCTGCGGGTCCAGCCGATCCGGATACTGCAGCTTGTTCAAGGCGTTGAGATAGGCTCGTGCGGAAGCGATGACGATGTCCGTATCGGCACCGTTGCCGTTGACGATTCTCCCCTGCCGCGCCAGGCGAACCGTGACTTCGCCCTGTGCGTCGGTCCCGGTGGTGATCGCGTTGACCGAGTAGAGCAGCAACTGTGCGCCACTGGCGGCGATCGACTCGATCGCCTTGAACGTTGCATCGACTGGGCCGCTGCCGATGCCTGCAGCCTTCCGCTCGACCCCGCCGACGGTCAGTGTGACGTCGGCTGCCGGCGTTTCACCGGTTTCCGAGCAGACGCGCGAGTAGACCAGCTTGAAGTGCTCACCCGGCGGCGTCATTTCATCATCGGAGACCAGCGCCTGCAGATCCTCGTCAAAGATCTCGTGCTTCTTGTCCGCCAGTTCCTTGAAGCGGCCAAAGGCGGCGTTGAGCGCCTCCTCGCTTTCGAGAACGATGCCGAGTGCCGACAGGCGGGACTTGAAGGCGTTGCGTCCCGAATGCTTGCCGAGCACCAGCTTGTTCTGAGCCCAGCCAACATCCTCGGCCCGCATGATTTCGTAGGTCTCTCGATGCTTGAGGACGCCGTCCTGATGGATGCCCGATTCGTGGGCAAAGGCGTTGGCGCCGACCACTGCCTTGTTCGGCTGCACCGGGTAGCCGGTGATCTGCGACACCAGCTTCGAGGCGGGAACGATCTGCGTCGTATCGATGCGAGTCTGAACCGGAAAAAGGTCGCTGCGCGTGCGGACGGCCATGACGACTTCCTCGAGTGAGGCGTTGCCCGCGCGCTCGCCGAGACCGTTGATCGTGCATTCGACCTGACGTGCCCCGGCAAGTACCGCTGCCAGAGAGTTGGCGACTGCCATGCCAAGATCGTTGTGGCAGTGCGTGGACCAGACGACGCGCCCGGCTCCCGGGACCCGCGCAATCAGGGTACGCATCAACTCGCCCCAGACCGTGGGAACGCTATAGCCGACGGTGTCGGGCACGTTGATCGTGCTGGCACCAGCCTCGATGACCGCCGCGAAGACGCGGCAAAGGAAGTCGACTTCGGAGCGCACCGCGTCTTCGGCCGAGAACTCCACGTCATCGGTGTACTCGCGTGCCCAGTGCACGGCTCTTACGGCTGCTTCGACCACCTGATCGGGCGTCATGCGCAGCTTCTTCTCCATGTGGATCGGACTGGTGGCGATGAAGGTGTGGATGCGACCGCGTGCTGCCGGGGCGATGGCCTCGCCGGCACGGCGAATGTCGTTCTCGCTCGAACGGGCCAGCGAGCAGACCGTCGAGCTCTTGATGACGCGGGCAATGTTCTGGATCGCTGCGAAGTCTCCCGGGGAGGCTGCCGCGAACCCCGCCTCGATCACGTCGACCTGCATGCGCTCCAGTTGTCGGGCAACACGCAGCTTTTCTTCCTTGGTCATCGAAGCGCCGGGGCTCTGCTCGCCGTCACGCAAGGTGGTGTCGAAGATTACCAAGTGCTCTTTCATGTCCTGACTCCGCATGGAACGATGGAACCGCCAGCGTCGTTGCCCGAGCCGGGCAAGCGCGTGCAGCTGTGATCCGCAACCAGGGGGATGGCTTTCGTGGCGTGTGTCGCGCTGCAGCGCCCATCGCAACGGTCAGGCACCGAGCGGGATGCGGCAGGACCATTGATTGGGCTGAGGTACGCGCCGGACTATAAACAGTTTCGAATCGTCGTGTCAATGAGGCTGCCAGTGGCCGCCAGCGGCACTCCACGTGCCACTGCAGGTGCTCGCCGTGGCCAGGGAACCGTGGTTCGGGCTCAGACGGGAGGTGGTAGCGGTGGCTGCGTTCTGCGTCTGCATCGTTGCAGCAGCGCCACGATGTAGCCGGACAAGGAGTAGGCGACGAAGAGGCCGAACAGGGCGACCGGGGTATCGTACGACAGGACGGCAAAGCCCAGGGCGATACCGACGACGAAGATGAAAGGGACGCTGCGCCGCAGGTTGATGTCCTTGAAGCTGTAGAAACGCAGATTCGAGACCATGGAAATTCCGGCAAAGACCACCAGCCCGCAGGCCAGCCAGCGGACTTCGGCAGCGGCGACGCTCTTGTCGATCATCACCCAGAAGAAACCGGTGACCAGCGCCGCTGCAGCCGGGCTGGGCAGGCCTTGGAAGTACCGTCTGTCGACCACTTCCAGGCTCGTGTTGAAACGAGCCAGGCGCAATGCGGCACCGACACAGTACACGAAGGCGGCGATCCAGCCGAGGCGGCCCATGTCCTTCAGGGCCCAGGCATAGATCACGAGTGCTGGCGCGACGCCAAACGAGACCATGTCGGAGAGCGAGTCGTACTCGGCGCCGAAAGCGCTCTGTGTTCGCGTCATGCGCGCCACCCGCCCATCGATGCCGTCCAGGATCATCGCCACGAAGATTGCCACTGCGGCGCGCTCGAAGCTGCCGGTCATTGCCTGCACGATGGCGAAGAAGCCGCAGAACAGGGCGGCTGTCGTGAACAGGTTGGGCAGGACGTAGATGCCTCGACGCCGCAACTCGGGGTTGAAGAGTGTCTTGCGAGGCTTGATTTCTGGCATTGCTCTGTCAGGCTGGAGTCAGACGCGGAAGCCGCTGCCGGAAGCTTGATGGGCAGGCTGCAGGAGACCACCGATGCCGTGTCTGCACACGGTCGGCGGGCAGGTGTGCGGTGTGGTGCATCGACGACCCGGCGCGGCGGCAGTGGTCGGGCTCTGCTGCCAGACCGGGCCTGCCGCCACGTCAGGTAGCAATCAGTTCTTGCTCTGGTCGACCAGACGATTCTTCTTGATCCAGGGCATCATGTCGCGCAGCTTGGCGCCGACGACCTCGATCTCGTGCTGCGCCGTCAGCCTGCGCCGGGCGGTCATCGACGGGTAGTTGGTACGTCCTTCAAGGATGAACATCTTGGCGTAGTCACCGTTCTGGATCCGCCGCAATGCGGACCGCATCGCTGCGCGTGAGGTCTCGTTGATCACCTCTGGCCCGGTGACGTACTCGCCATACTCGGCATTGTTCGAGATCGAGTAGTTCATGTTGGCGATGCCGCCCTCGTACATCAGGTCGACGATCAGCTTCAATTCGTGCAGGCACTCGAAATACGCCATCTCGGGCGCGTAACCGGCTTCGACCAGGGTCTCGAAGCCCATTTTGACGAGTTCCACCGCGCCACCGCAGAGCACGGTCTGTTCGCCGAAGAGGTCGGTCTCGGTCTCCTCGCGGAAGTTGGTCTCGATCACACCACCCTTGGTGCCTCCATTGGCGGCAGCATAGGAGAGTGCGATGTCGCGCGCCTTGCCTGAACGATCCTGGTGCACGGCGATCAGCGAAGGCACGCCACCACCCTTGAGGTACTCCGAGCGCACCGTGTGTCCCGGGCCCTTTGGCGCGACCATGATCACGTCGAGGTCTTCACGCGGCACCACCTGGTTGTAATGGATGTTGAAACCATGCGCAAAGGCCAGGGCGGCACCCTTCTTCATGTTTGGCGCCACATCGGCGTTGTAGACTTGCGGAATGCTCTCGTCGGGCAGCAGAATCATCACCACGTCCGCACTGCGGACCGCTCTGGCGACCTCCTCCACCTTCAATCCGGCCGCCTCGGCCTTGCTCCACGAAGCACCGTCCTTGCGCAGCCCGACCGTGACCTTGACCCCGGAATCATTGAGATTCTGCGCGTGTGCGTGGCCCTGCGAACCATAGCCGACGATGGTGACCTTCTTGCCCTTGATCAGTGAAAGGTCGGCATCCTTGTCGTAGAAGACTTTCATTTGATTTCCTCTGCTTGCTGTTGTCGGTCTGCTCAGACCTTGAGAATGCGTTCGCCGCGACCGATGCCGCAGACGCCGGTGCGAACAGTCTCGAGAATCAGTCCGGCGTCGATCGCCTGGATGAACGAGTCGAGCTTCGCCCCGCTGGCGGTCAGTTCGATGACGTAGGTCGATTCGGTCACGTCGATGATGTGGCCGCGGAAGATGTCGGCCAGGCGCTTCAGTTCCTCGCGGTCCTTGCCGGTGGCGCGCACCTTGATCAGCATCAGCTCACGCTCGATGTGCGCCGCCTCCGAGAGGTCGACGACCTTGATGACGTCGATCAGCTTGTTCAGCTGTTTGGTGATCTGCTCGATCACCGCATCGGTGCCGGTGGTGACGATCGTCAGGCGGGAGAGCGAGACGTCTTCGGTCGGGGCCACCGTCAGTGTTTCGATGTTGTACGCACGGGCGGAAAAGAGGCCGGCGACGCGTGACAGGGCACCGGCTTCGTTCTCGAGCAGGATCGAGATGATGTGTCGCATCTTGCTTTCCCCTACAGGTCTTCGGTGAGGATCATGTCCGCCAGACCCTTGCCGGCGGCGACCATCGGGAACACGTTTGCCTTCTGATCGGTGATGAAGTCAATGAACACGAGATCGTCCTTGTGGTCGATGAACGCCTTGCGCAGCGCCGGCTCGACATCCTCGGGTCGCTCGACGCGGATGCCGACGTGACCGTAGGCCTCGGCGAGCTTGACGAAGTCCGGCAGCGAATCCATGTACGACTCCGAGTAGCGGCTGCCGTAGAACATCTCCTGCCACTGCCGGACCATGCCGAGATAGCGGTTGTTGAGGTTGATGATCTTGATCGGCAGGCGGAACTGCTTCGCCGTCGACAGCTCCTGGATGCACATCTGGATCGACCCCTCGCCGGTGACGCAGACAACCGGCGTCTCCGGGTGCTGCAGGGCCGCACCCATGGCGTACGGCAGGCCGACACCCATCGTTCCGAGGCCGCCTGAATTGATCCAGCGCCGGGGCTCGTCGAACTTGTAGTACTGCGCTGCCCACATCTGGTGCTGGCCGACGTCAGAGGTGACGATGGCCTTGCCGGCGGTCACCTCATACAGCTTCTCGATGACGTACTGCGGCATGATGACGTTCTTCTTCCTGGCGTACTTCATGCACTGCTTGGCGCGCCAGGCGTCGATCTCCTTCCACCACGCGGCCAGAGCCTGCGCGTCCGGAGCGGCGTTCCCCGCGTCGAGCAGGCGTAGCATCTCCTCGAGAACGTCAGGGACATTGCCGACGATCGGGATGTCGACCTTGACCCGTTTCGAGATCGACGAGGGGTCAATGTCGACATGGATGATCTTGCGCGGGATCGACGCGAAGTTGTCGGGATTGCCGATCACCCGGTCGTCGAAGCGGGCACCGATGGCGAGCAGCACGTCACAGTGTTGCATCGCCAGGTTGGCCTCGACCGTACCGTGCATGCCCGGCATGCCGAGGAACTGCGGGTCGGTCGCCGGATACGCGCCAAGCCCCATCAGGGTATTGGTGATCGGAAAGCCGAGGCGACGGGTCAGGCGGGTCAGTTGCTCGGCGCCATTCGCCAGAATGACCCCGCCTCCGGTATAGATCATCGGTCGCCGGGCTTCGAGCAACAGGTGTACGGCCTTCCTGATCTGGCCCAGATGACCCTTGACCACCGGGTTGTACGAGCGCATCTGGATGGCTTCCGGGTATTCGAACTTGCACTTGGCGGCGGTGACGTCCTTCGGGATGTCGACGACGACCGGGCCCGGGCGACCGCTGTTGGCGATGTAGAAGGCCTTCTTCAGCGTCAGCGCGAGCTTGTGTACGTCGTTGACCAGGAAGTTGTGCTTGACGCAGGGCCGCGTGATGCCGACGGTATCGCACTCCTGGAAGGCGTCCTGGCCGATGTAGTCGTTCGGCACCTGTCCCGAGATGACGACGACCGGGATCGAATCCATGTAGGCGGTAGCGATCCCGGTCACGGCATTGGTCGCGCCCGGGCCCGACGTGACGAGCGCGACGCCGACCCTGTTCGACGAGCGTGCCAAGCCGTCGGCGGCGTGAACGGCTGCTTGCTCGTGGCGGACGAGAACGTGCTTCACCTGATCCTGCTTGAAGAGCGCATCATAAATGTGCAGCACGGCGCCACCGGGATAGCCGAAAACGTACTCGACCTTTTCTTCCTGCAGGCACCTGATTACAATCTCAGCACCGGTCATCATCGTCATTGCCGTCGCCCCAGCAAGCAAGTAGCGTTAAAAAAAGTCAGCAACGTTAAAGCTTTGGCCTCGATTGGTCAAGGCGTTCACGACGACAAGCAACCGCGGTAGCCGCTTCCAAATTGAAAATGCAAGGATTTTCGCTCTGGCCAGCCAACGCGAACTGTCGGATTTCCTGACTGCCGTCGAACGTCGTGCATTCAAGCAGGCCATGTTCGCCGTGCACAACGAAGAGTCTGCCCTCGACATTGTCCAGGACGCGATGATGAAGCTCGCCGAGAAGTACGGTGACCGACCCGCCGAAGAACTGCCGATGCTGTTCCAGCGCATCCTGCAGAACACCATCCGGGACTACTATCGGCGCAGCCGGGTGCGATCGCTATGGACGACACTGCTTTCGGCGCTGTCGCCGAACGATGATGAGGACCACGATCCACTCGAAACCTTCGGCAGCGAATCGGGGTCCTACAGCCCACAGTTGCCCGAGGAGCAGCTCGAGCAGAAGCAGGTCCTTGCCATCATTGAGGAAGAGATCGCATCCTTGCCAACGCGTCAACGCGAAGCCTTCCTGCTGCGTTACTGGGAGGACATGGACGTCGCCACGACGGCAGCCGCCATGGGCTGCTCGGAGGGCAGCGTCAAGACGCATTGCTCGCGTGCCAATCACACGCTGGCAGCAGCACTGAAGGTCAAGGGAATCACGCTATGAACGAACAGCATTTTGCCTACAAAATCAGGCAGCACCTCAACCGTGGCTTGCACGAGTTGCCGGGGGACACGCGCTCGCGCCTGGAAGACGGGCGGCGGCTCGCGCTGGCGCGGCAGAAAGTGGCCGTTCGGCATGGCGTGCTGGCTGGGGTCGCCGGCTTTCTGCAGCAGCAGGCAGACCATCTGCGTCTCAGGCAGGTGGCACTTGTTCTTCTCGTCGTGCTGGGGCTCGGTACCTACACCGTCTGGCATGCCGAGCAGAGCATTTCCGAGCTCGAGGTCATTGATAGCGCGCTGCTCTCGGACGAACTGCCGGTGGCTGCCTTCACCGACAAGGGCTTTGCTGCATGGCTGAAAAGCGCGGCGCCGCAGTAGCAGTAGTCCTGGCAAGTCTCCTGCTGGTGCTGCCGGTTGGGGCCGAAGTGTCCGGGCCATCGGCAATCGTCACTCCCGCGCAACCGCAGTGGACCGAACTGACGGTCGAGCAGAAGATCGTCCTCGCACCGTTGAGTGATGACTGGGATAGCCTGGAGTCCAATCGCCAGAAGAAGTGGCTCGGCATCGCACGGCGTTTTGCCAGCATGACGCCTGCTGAGCAGAGACGCATCCAGACGCAGATGCAGGAGTGGGGCAAGCTGACGCCGGCACAGCGCGCCTTGGCGCGTGAGAACTTCGCGACGGCCAGGCAGCTGTCGGTCGAGCAGAAGGAACAACTGCTGCAAAAGTGGGAAGAGTACTCGAGGCTGCCCGACGAGGAGAAGGAACGACTCAAGCAGCAGGCGGCGAGCAAGCCCGTACCGAAGCCGGGGCGCTCCGCGCTGGTTCCGGCGCCTCCAGCCGCACAGCACGACAACCCGCCCGGAGCAACCGCAGGCGGTGCATTGCGGTCTGGCACGGACGCAGCAGCTGCCGCGCAGTCGCCACCGCCCGGCAGTACGGCGGTGCCGGCAGCCGAAGCCGCGCCGGCCGGTGGCGCGGGGGACCCCGGGCGCTGACGGCGTGCCGCTCCTGCAGCCTGCCGGCAGGCCCGGGATCGCCCGGCGTCTCGCCAGCATGTGCTACGAGTCGCTGCTCGTTCTGGCGCTACTCGCCGTGCTCTTCCTGCTGCCGCATATCATTCTGGGAGCCTTTGCGCGGCGGCCGGCATCACCGGTCCTCATGTGGGCGCATTGCTTTCTCGTTCTGCTGATCTATTTTGTCTGGTTCTGGTTGCACGGCGGACAGACCCTGGCCATGAAGACCTGGCGTATCCGTCTGGTCAGCGTCGACGGTAGGCCCATTCGGCCAGCGCAGGCGTTATTGCGCTACCTGCTCTGCTGGCCGGGCATCCTGCTCATCCTGCTCGGCATCGGCATTCTCTGGGCCGTTTTCGACCGCGACGGGCAGTTCCTGCATGACCGCCTTTCCGGCACTCGACTGATTCTCGCCTGAAGGTCGTTCAGCGCCTTTCAACCCGCCAGATCATCAGCCCCGCCGCCAACAGGAACAGGGCCGACGGCGCCGCTGCACTCAGCAGCGGTGGCCAGCCATGGATTGCTCCAAGGTTCGACGACAGGCCGTTGAGCGTGTGGAAGAGGACTCCGATCATGACTCCGACGAAGATCTGCAAGCCGATTCCCGATGTGCGGTGATGGCCCGCGGAGAACGGCAGCGCCAGGGCAACCATGACCAGTCCAGCGAGCGGATAGACGATCTTCTTCCAGAACGCGATGTCGTAGCGGTTGGTCCGCTGGCGATTGTCGGACAGGTGCCTCGTATACGCCGACAGATGACGCAGCGACATGCGGTCGGGTGGAAGCATGAGCACAGCGAGCATTTCGGGATTCAGCGCCGAGCGCCACGACAATTCAGCCAGCTTCTCGACCTTGGCGCTGTCCTTCTGCAGCACGGTATGGGCAACGTCAGTCAAGCGCCAGCCGTCGGCAGCCGTGAATTCCCCTTCGCCCGCCTCGGTCACGCTGCTCAGTTTGCCGTGTTCGTCAAACTGGAAGATCCGGATGCCGCGCAGGCTCCTGTCGGAGAGGAGGACGCGGATGTTGATGAAGTTCCTTTCGTCCTTGACCCATAGGCCGGAACGCAGATTGCGCACGCTGCGCAGCTCCTGCATCGTGCGTCCACGTTCCTTCAACCGCAACTGGCTGGCAGCATGCTCCGCCGGTGGTGCGACGTACTCGCCGATCAGGAAGGTGAGGACGGCAAACGCGGCAGCGATCTGGCACAGGCAGACGAGCAGCCGGCCGGTCGAGAGACCGGAGGCACGCAAGACAGTGATTTCGGAGTGCCGCGACAGGTTGGCCAGCGCGTACAGGGTACCAATCAGGATGGCCAGAGGCATCAGTTCATAGGCCCTGCCGGAGAGGCGCAGCAGGACATAGACAAAGGCATGCTGAATCCTGTAGCCACCCTGGCCGAGATTGCCCACCTCGCCGAGCAGGTCGAAAAAGGCGAAGAGGGCCATGAAGGCGAGCAGGACGAGCAGGACCGCGATGACTACTTCGCGCGCGATGTAGCGCTGATAGACCTTCATCGCTTCATCGCGCAAGCCGCAGAAAGGAGGATACGGCAATCCGCCGGTAGAAGAGCACGGGCAGGAGACACAGCATCAGCAGATGAATGCCGAGCAGGGCGACGGCGAAGGAGAACTTGCCGCGCGCCACCCATTCCTGACCGATGGTCACCAGATTGTTGTAGAACAGATAGGCCAGGATCGCCAGCAGCATGTTGGCCGAGCGACCGGCGCGCGGATTGACGAAGGAGAGCGGAATCGACAGCAGCGCCAGGATCAGAGCCGAAATCGGCAGGCTGAGGCGGCCGAGCAGTTCGCTTCGATGTTGCCGCGAGTCGTTCGCCACCAGTTCCACAGTGCCCATGCTGCGGGGCGTCTGGACCACACCGCGCGCCTCCTTGGTTTCCAGGCGAACCGCATAGCGTGCGAACTCGATCTGACTGATCTCGGCGCTCCCCGGTGCGAACTCGTAGCGGCGACCTTCCTGGAGGACGATGAAGCGATCGCCGTTGGCGGCAATCTCCTGGTATCCCTTGCCGGCGGTGGTGATGCCGAGGTGGTCGGGACGCGTGTCACTGACGAAGACGTTGCGCACGTGGCTGGTGTCATCCGCGACTTCTTCGACAAACACCACGCGGTTGCCCGTCGATGATTCCTGAAAGGTGCCAGGTGCCACCTGACCGGCGTCCCGGCGCGTGCTGAGCTTGTTGCGGAACTCGATGCTCTCGGACGCGGCCCAGGGCGAGAGGAAGAAGGCCAGTGCGGCGATGGTCGCCACCAGCGGCGCGGCGAAGCCGACCACGGGGCGGATCCATGCCGTCAGCGGCAGACCACAGGAAAACCAGACGACCATCTCGGAGTCGCGGTAAGCCCGGGAGAGACTCAGGAGAATGGCGACGAACAGCGACAGGGACAGCAGGTGCGGCAGGTAGTTGAGCGCGGCGAAGCCGAGCAGTGCTGCCACGGCCTCCGCTTCGACCTTGCCCTGGACAGCCTCGTTGAGCAGGCGGATCAGCTGCGTTGTCAGCATGATCGCAAACAGGGCCGTAAAGATGCCTGCCGCCGTCTGCGCAAATTCGCGCCGCACCGCCCGCTGAAAGATCATTCTTTGACTTTGCTGAAATACTGCAGTGATAATCGATGCTTTTCTGAACCAGCACGCGCTTGACGAGGAGGGGGTCGGTGGAATTTAGCATAAAAAGTGGCAGCCCGGAGAAGCAGCGCAGTGCCTGTGTCGTGGTCGGCGTCTTCGAACCGCGGAAGCTGACGCTGACCGGCGAAGTCCTCGACAATGCAGCCCGGAACCATTTGTCGGACATCATCCGACGCGGCGACATGGAGGGCAAGGCAGGTTCCACCTTGCTGCTGCACAACGTTCCCGGTACCCTGTGCGACCGGGTGTTGCTGGTTGGACTCGGCAAGGAGAAGGAGTTCGGCGACAAGGAGTTCGCTGACGCCATCCGTGTGGCGGTACGCACGCTGAATGAAACGGGATCGTTCGACGGGACGGTCTTCCTGACCGACACCGCCGTCAGGAGACGCAGTACGGCGTGGCGTGTGCGACAGGCGGTGATCGTCGCGCACGAGGCGGTCTATCGCTTCGACCAGTTCAAGAGCAAGAAGGACAAGGTGCGCCGGCCGCTGCGCAAGCTGACCTTCGTCGTCGACCGGCGGAACGAACTCGCCGCCGCCGAGGCTGCCCTGATCCAGGGTCAGGCAATCGGCGAGGGACTCAATCTGGCCAAGGATCTTGCCAATCTGCCAGCCAATGTGTGTACGCCCAGCCATCTCGCCGAAGCGGCACAGAAGCTGGCGGTCGAGCACAAGCTGGACTGCCAGATCATCGACCGCGACGAGATGAACGCACTGGGCATGCATTCCCTGCTGGCCGTCGCCAGCGGCTCGCGCCAGCCAGCCAAGCTGATCGTCCTCCAGTACAAGGGAGGGAAGGGGGATGACAAGCCGCTGGCGCTGATCGGCAAGGGCATCACCTTCGACACCGGCGGCATCTCCCTCAAACCCGCGGCCGAAATGGACGAGATGAAATACGACATGTGCGGCGCTGCCAGCGTGCTCGGTACCATGAAGGCGGTGGCGGCGCTGAAACTGCCGCTCAACCTGACGGTGATCGTTCCGGCGGCAGAGAACATGCCGGGCGGGGGGGCGACGCGTCCGGGCGACATCGTTACCTCGATGTCCGGTCAGACCATCGAGATCCTCAACACCGATGCCGAGGGCCGGCTGATCCTGTGCGATGCGCTGACCTATGCTGCGCGCTTCGACCCGGACATCGTGGTCGACGTCGCGACGCTGACCGGCGCCTGCGTGATCGCTCTCGGTCACGTCGCCACCGGTCTTTTCGCCAACAACGACACCCTCGCACGCGAGTTGCTGCACGCCGGTGACGAGGCGCACGATCGTGCCTGGCAGATGCCCTTGTGGAGCGACTATCAGGAGCTGCTCAAGAGCCCTTTTGCCGACATGTCGAATGTCGGTGGCCGCTCCGCGGGCAGCGTCACGGCCGCCTGCTTTCTCGCCCGTTTCGCGAGGAAGTACGTCTGGGCACATCTCGACATCGCCGGTACGGCCTGGAAGTCGGGGAACGAAAAGGGCGCGACGGGGCGACCGGTTTCGCTGCTTGTACACTATCTGCTCAAACGAGCCGGAAGGCTTCATTGACCCGGATCTTCTTCTACCACAATGCTGCCGATCGGGTGGCAACGGCTGCCAGCCTGATTGCCCGGGCGGTGGGCCAAAAGAAGAGCTTGCTGGTCTACGCGCCCGACACCGCGGTTGCCGCGGCCCTCGACCGTCACCTCTGGCTGCATCCCCCGACCGGCTTCGTGCCGCACGTCGCCAGCGATTCTCCGCTGGCCGGAGAAACGCCGGTGGTGATTGCCGACCGACTGGATGTCATCGATCGTGATGAGCGACTGTTCAATCTGGCGCCCGAGGTGCCGCCGGGCTTCTCGCGTTTCGACAGCCTGATCGAGATCGTCGGTCAGGGTGACGAGGAGCGACTGGCCGGGCGCCAGCGCGCGCGGTTCTACCGCGATCGTGGCTATGACATTCAGTACTTCGATCAGGCGGGGAGAGTCTGATGGCGGACGATGGCGAACTGATCAGGCGTGCGGATTCGCTGATCGGAGCCGATGCGGGTGCGACTGGCGCCGAACGTCACGGCAATCCACGTCACGGGCGGCGTCGGCGCAGCTTCATCGCGTCGAGTGCGGACCGGCCCACCGTCGAGGGCGGCGCGATGGCTGGTGGCGAGGATGAGGATCTGCCGTTGCTCACTGAGGTCGTTCCGCCGGCAGCGGGTGCTGCCGATGAAGTTCCGGCAGAGATCGCCGCCGCCCTTCGCTCTCACCTTGCCGGCGACCTTTGCCACCAGCTCGAGCAGCGGCTGGTGAACGAAACGCCGGCCCTCATCGCGTCGACCCTGGACAGCGCAGGCGAGCAACTGCGGCGGGGGATCGCTGCAGCCATCGTTGCCGTACTGGATGACTTCCTGGCGCAACGTGGCCAGCTGTCGCTGCCGGGGATCGAGGAATGCTCGTCGCCGGCAATGGAAGCGGCGCGGCGGGTGACAGCGGAGGCCATGGACGATCCGCTATAATGTGCCTCCCTGACTTCCCGTGATGCGCGCCCATGGAACTCGCCAAGAGCTTTGAACCGGCAGAGATCGAACGTCGCTGGTACCCTGCCTGGGAGGCACGGGGCTACTTCGCTGCGGGCTTGGACGCGGGCAAAGTCAGCTCTTTCTGCATCCTGCTGCCACCGCCCAACGTCACCGGTACGCTGCACATGGGCCACGGCTTCAATCAGGCGATCATGGATGCGCTGACGCGCTACCACCGCATGCGGGGTGACAACACACTGTGGCAGCCGGGTACCGATCATGCAGGAATTGCGACGCAGATCGTCGTCGAGCGCCAGCTAGACGCCGAAGGGGTCTCGCGGCACGATCTCGGGCGCGAGAAGTTCCTGCAGAAGGTATGGCAGTGGAAGGAGTTTTCGGGTAGCACCATCACTCGCCAGATGCGCCGCCTGGGCACCTCGCCCGACTGGAGCCGTGAACGTTTCACGATGGACGCCGGCCTGTCGCGAACGGTCACCGAGACTTTCGTCCGACTCTACCGGGAGGGTCTGATCTATCGCGGCAAGCGCCTGGTCAACTGGGACCCCGTCCTGCAGACCGCGGTTTCTGACCTGGAAGTGGTCCAGGAAGAGGAGCGCGGACAACTTTGGCACATTCGTTACCCATTGGCTGATGGCAGCGCGTCGCTGGTCGTCGCGACGACCCGCCCTGAGACGATGCTCGGTGACACCGCGGTGATGGTGCACCCCGAAGACGAGCGCTACCGCCACCTCTTGGGGAAAACGGTCCGTCTGCCCCTCTGCGGGCGCGAAATCCCGATCATTGCCGATGCCTATGTCGATCTCGCCTTTGGCACCGGCTGTGTCAAGGTGACCCCGGCACACGATTTCAACGACTACGCGGTCGCTCAGCGTCACCGGCTGCCGCTGATTCCGATCCTGACGCTCGACGCGCGCGTGAACGGCAACGCTCCGGAGCGCTATCGCGGTCTCGACCGCTTCGCAGCGCGCGAACTGGTCGTCAGTGATCTCGAGCAGCACGGCTTTCTGGACAAGGTCGAGCCGCATGCACTCAAGGTTCCACGCGGAGACCGCACGGGTGTCGTGATCGAGCCGATGCTCACCGACCAATGGTTCGTGGCGATGAGCAAGCCTGGCGCCGACGGCCGCAGCATCGCCGGCAAGGCGCTCGACTGCGTCGCTTCGGGTGAGATCCGCTTCTTTCCGGAGAACTGGGTCAACACTTACAACCAATGGTTGAACAACATTCAGGACTGGTGCATCTCGCGGCAACTCTGGTGGGGTCACCAGATTCCCGCCTGGTACAGCGAAGATGGGCGGGTCTTCGTCGCCCACGACGAGGACGAGGCGAAGGCGGAAGCGAACGCTGCCGGCTGCCAGGGTCCGCTGGTGCGTGACCCGGACGTCCTCGACACCTGGTATTCGTCGGCGCTGTGGCCGTTCTCGACGCTCGACTGGACGCCGCGATGGCCGGGGGAGAGCAACCCCGCACTGGAGCTCTACCTGCCGTCGACGGTGCTCGTCACGGGGTTCGACATCATCTTCTTCTGGGTTGCGCGGATGGTCATGATGACCCGGCACATCACCGGCCGCGTCCCGTTCAGGCATGTCTATGTCCACGGCCTCATCAGGGACGCCGAAGGGCAGAAGATGAGCAAGTCGAAGGGTAACGTGCTTGACCCGATCGATCTCATCGACGGCATCGGTCTGGATGCGCTGATCGAGAAGCGTACCAGCGGACTGATGAACCCGAGGCAGGCCGAGCAGATCGAGAAGCGAACGCGCAAGGAGTATCCGCACGGGATTGCCGCCTTTGGTACCGATGCCCTGCGCTTCACCTTCCTCTCACTCGCCAGTCCGGGACGTGACATCAAGTTCGATCTCGGCCGCTGCGAGGGGTACCGCAATTTCTGCAACAAGCTCTGGAACGCGAGCCGCTTTGTCCTGATGCACACTGCCGGGCACGATCTGGGACTCGATGACTGCACGCCCGACGGTTGCCCAACCCGACTCGCCTTCTCCTTTGCAGACCGCTGGATCGTCAGCAGGCTGCAGCGTACCGAGAGCGAACTGGCGCAGCATTTTGCCGACTACCGGTTTGATCTGCTGGCGCGGTCGCTCTACGAGTTCGTCTGGGACGAGTTCTGTGACTGGTACGTCGAACTGTCGAAGGTCCAGCTGCAGCACGGGAGCGAAGCGGAGGTGCGGGGGACGCGTCGGACGTTGGCGCGTGTGCTGGAGGCGGTTCTTCGCCTGGCGCATCCACTGCTGCCGTTCATCACTGAAGAACTGTGGCAGGCGGTGGCCCCGCTTGCGGGTCGCAAGACGCATGACTCGGTGATGCTGGCAGCCTATCCGCAGGCGCAGCCGGAGAAGATCGATGCGCAGAGCGAAGCCAGCGTGCAGGAGTTGAAGTCACTGGCATACGCCTGTCGCAATCTGCGCGGCGAAATGAACCTGTCGCCGGCGGTGCGGGTGCCTTTGATCGCTTGCGGCAAGGCGCCCGTATTGGCCGATTTCGCTCCCTATCTGAAGGCGCTTTGCAAGCTCTCCGAGATGCAGATCGTTTCCCAGATGCCGGGCAGCGCCAATGCGCCGATTGCCGTCGTCGGTGACACCACTCTCATGCTGCAGGTCGAGATCGATGTCGGCGTCGAGTGTGAAAGGCTCGACAAGGAGATCGCCCGGCTCAGCGGTGAGATTGGCAAGGCGAGAGCCAAGCTGGCCAACGCGAGCTTCGTGGCTCGTGCACCGGCTGTGGTGGTCGAACAGGAGAGACGGCGTCTCGACGCTTTCATCGCGACCCTCGCCGAACTCGAGCCGCAGCGTGCGCGCCTTGACAGCGGCCGGACGCCGGCCGGCCACTGACGAAGCTCGACCGCCGCCGCTTCGCGGCGGCGCCGGGGCGGATGTCAAGAAATCGTCTCGGGCAGGTTGCGATGCAAGGCGCGATGGGGCGAATGACAAGGCATATCAAGTGCATGGGCGATGATTGAACGACTGCGCAACGCAGCACTTCGGTTGCGCAGCAGGCTCTTTCATGACCTCTCAGCCGTTCAGCCGGCCAGGGTTACCGCTACCAGGCCACGCAGGGCGTTGCCGAGGTAAAGGCCAGAGGCCCGCTCCAGGTCAGTCCGCCGGAGGATCCGTTCGACCGCACGTCCCGACTCGAGCAACTGTCGGCGCAGGACTCCCGGCAACAGACCGCAGGACGGCGGGGGGGTCAGGAGCAGTCCACCGTGCGCGACGAAGACGTTGCTGCGCGCGCCTTCGCAGACTTCGCCACGTTCGTTGCAGAAAATCGCATCGAACACCGCGGGTCGATCAGCCAGTGCCGCCAGCGCGCGATCGTATCGACACCGCGCCGTGGTCTTGTGTCGCAGCAGGTAGTCATCGGCGGACACGACGTCGCTGGCGAACACCGCAGTCCGTTCCGACGCTGCGTCGTCTGTCAGCGGCGACACGTTGGTGGCATGGGTTCCATCGTGCCGGAGCAGCAGGCGAACCCGGAAGACACCTTCCGGATGGCTGGTGGCGACAGCGTCGAGTGCGGTCGACAGGCGGGGCAGCGCACAGGTGAAGCCAAGGCTGGCGGCCGACGCCTGCAGGCGCTCGAGGTGCAAACGTAGAAGGGGATAGCGGCCGCCTTCGAGGCGCAGTGTTTCGAAGAGTTCGAATCCAGGGTCGGAGTCGGTCAGGAAACGCGCTTTCAGCAGGCACTCGGCGTATTCACTCGCCGCAACGGCATCGGCGACGATGCCGCTGCCGACGCCCATCCGCGCGTACCCGTGCGGGCCGAGTTCGAGGGTGCGGATGGCCACGTTGAAACGGCAGTCGCCGTCTGGGGCCAGCCAGCCCAGAGCGCCCGTGTATAGTCCGCGCGGTTCCTGCTCCAGTTCGGCGATGCGTTGCATGGCGCGGATCTTCGGTGCGCCAGTGATCGAGCCGCACGGAAACAGGGCGCGGAACAGGTCGACCAGGCTTGCGCCCGGCAGCTCAGCGGACACCGTGGACACCATCTGCCACAGGGTCGGGTAGGCCTCGGTCTCGCAGAGAGCACGCACGTGGACCTTTCCCGGTCGCGCCAGCCGTCCGAGATCGTTGCGGAGCAGGTCGACGATCATTATGTTTTCCGCGCGCTCCTTGGGCGAAGAGACGAGAGCTGCACGCCGCGCCTCATCCTCCGCCGCCGTTCTGCCGCGAGCTGCCGTGCCTTTCATCGGCCGCGTCAGCACTTGGTCCCCTAGGCGCTGGAAGAACAGCTCGGGTGAGAACGAAAGGATTCTCTCGCCGGCTATCGCCAGGTAGCCGCCATGGCGGACGGGTTGTCGTGCCCGCAAGCGTCGATACAGAGCCAGCGGGTCGCCATAGACACGACAGCGCATGGGGAACGTGAGGTTGATCTGATAGCAGTCGCCATCCGCGATCCAGTTGCGGATCTGCCTCACCTGGTCTGCGTACCGTGAAGCCGAGACGCTTGGCAGCAGATCGGCGATGCCCGTCGCTCGCTGCGCTTCAGGAAGGACGGCCACGCGGGCGGACAGGAAATCGTTGACTGCCTGCGCGTCGAGCCATACGCCACTGTGGAAGACCCAGGCGCGGATGACCGCTCCCACTCCAGGTATCGCCGTCGCGGCAGCCTCCAAGGAGGTCGCGAGTGCGTAATCGGCGGCCATCGCAACCCACCGCCCGGCCGCGAGTTCCCCCTCGAGGGCCACGAAAAGCGGTGCGGGATCGTCGTTGGCGGCGAGCCGGAAGCTACGGCAGCAGCCGTCAAGCAGCAGGGCATCGCCGCGATCACCATCGAACAGCGCGAAGTCGCTGCTGCCAGACATCAGGCTGCAGGTTCCTGAGCCCTCACGCGCGACGCCTCGTGATGGCTGCGCGTGTCACTTGCGCCGGATAAAGAACTCGAAGGACTTGCCGGTCTCGGTACGCGACAGCAGCTCGTTGCCCGTCTGTCTGGCGAAGGCCTCGAAATCCTTCACGGCGCCGGGGTCCGTTGCCAGTACATGCAGCACCTCACCTGCCGACATTTCGGCAAGCGCTTTCTTGGTCCGCAGGATGGGCAAGGGGCAGTTGAGGCCCTTGACATCTAACTCTCGATCGAAATGCATGTCGTGATCCACAAGAAAGCCAAGCCGCTATTGTAAGCGCTGGAAACCGCTTCTTCTCTGCTTCGCTTCCTCAGCCTGCAGTCGGCGCAGTTCGCGCAGGCGTGCGTCCACTGCCGACTGCTCGAAGAAACTCCCGTCGGCAGCCTGTTGCGCAAACTGCAGTTGTTCGACGGCGGGTCCGAGTTGTCCCTGCAGAAAATAGAACTCGGCTTGCGCGCGATGCTGCTGCAGGCGCTTGCCGGTTGCCGAAAATGTCCTGGCCAACAGGCCGTACAGTTTGTAGTCCGACGAACGAAGCTGCAACTGCGCATCGAGGAAGATGCGAGCCCGCTGGTACTCCTTCGCAGCGAGGAGCGCCTCAGCGTAACCGTAGGCCAGCGCCATGGACTGCGGATAGCGCTGCAGGCCCTCACGATAGATCGCCGCTGCACCGACCGGGTCGTTGTCGGCGATCCTGATCGCCGCTGCCAGCCCGGCAAGCAGTGGTGACGACGGTTTCAGGGTGGCCAGTGCGTCGTACTCGCGCTGTGCTCCAGCAGTGTCCTTTGCGCGCAGCAGCGAGTAGCTCAGTCCGTAACGAACTGCCACCTCGGAAGAATACTTCTTCTCCCGCAGTTGTCTGGCGAACTCGCTGATTCCCTCCTGCGGTGTGGCCGCCTGGGCTCGCAGCTTGGCTCGCACGAGCTGGAAGTCGAGACTGTCGGCGACTTGGCGATAGGGGGCGCTCTGCGCCCGGTTCTGCATGTCCGACATTCGCTCGACGGTCAGCGGATGTGATCGCAGGTAGACCGGGGCGCTGTTTTCATAGACCCTGCCCGCCTGTTGCAGCCGGCCGAAGAAATCCGCCATGCCGCGCACGTCGAAGCCGGCCTGCCCCAATGTCTGAAAACCCACGCGATCGGCCTCACGTTCGAAATCGCGGCTGTAGGCAAGCTGTGCCTGTATCGACCCGGCTTGTGCCGAAGCAATGGCGGCCTGTGCCACTTGCGAGTTCGAGCGAGCGGCGAGCACGCCAACGGCCATGGCGATCATGGTGGCGACCGAGCTCTGCTTCTCGCGCATGATCTGTCGCGCCAGGTGCGCCTGCAGCACGTGCGAGATTTCGTGCGCCAGGACGGCCGCCAGCTCGGACTCCGACTGCGCCGTCAGCACGGTGCCCGTGTTTACGCCGATGAAACCACCGAACATGGCAAAGGCGTTGACCGTGTTGTCGCGGACAAGAAAGAAATGGCAGTCGGCGGTGGGGTCTGCGCTGGCCGCGAGCAGCCGAGCTCCCAAGCGGTTGAGGTAATCCGACAACTCGGGATCGTCGACGTAGCTTGGCTCGCGCAGGCGGATCTCGTTCAGAATCCGCTCGCCAATCTTACGTTCCATTTGAGGCGACAGCTCGGCACGGGCGGCCTCACCCAAGTCTGGCAGTTCGTCCGTGGTCAAGGCTGCGGAGGACGTCATGGCCGTTGCCAGGAGCACGACGGCGACGAAACGCGGCAGAGGCATCAAACGGGCTTTCCAGTCTTCTTGCAGAGGCGATGGGTGGTATGATACCGAAGCGGAGACCGACAAAGTGTGACTGAGCGTTACAGAGTCTGTCTGTGGTCCGGCCCGCTTGTCCCGCCTGTCGCAAGAGATTCTTTTCGGCGATGCCTACGAGCCCTTTCTCCCATTTTGATCGGCATGGTCAGGCGCAGATGGTCGACGTCACGGCGAAGGCGGAGACACTCCGGCACGCGACTGCCACTGGCTTCATCTCGATGCGCCCGGAGACGCTGTCGCTCATCGTTCAAGGTGCGGCGAGCAAAGGGGACGTGCTGGCTGTTGCCCGGATCGCGGCGATACAGGGCGCCAAGCGCACGTCTGACCTCATCCCGCTCTGCCACCCGATTCCCGTGACCCGAATCACGGTCGAGTTCGAGATCGATGGACGGACCAGCCGCGTCGCCTGCAAGGCGCGTGTCGAGACTTTCGGTCGCACCGGTGTCGAAATGGAGGCTCTGTCGGCGGTCAGCATCGGTTTGCTGACGATCTACGACATGTGCAAGGCAGCTGATCGCGGCATGCGCCTGGAAAGTGTTCGCCTGCTCGAGAAGGGCGGTGGTCGCTCCGGGCACTGGCAGGGTGACTGAGGCCATGCTGCCGGCAGAAGCGGGTGACGTGGACCGCCTGCGTCGTCTGCTGCTCAAGGCAGCCACTGCGGGCGCCAGTGCTGGCGTCATGGTGGCTGGCGATCTGCTGCAGCCCTCCGCCGTTCTGGCAGCCGACTGGAACCGTGCCGCCTTTACCGCCACCGGTCTGTCCGAAGCCATTCGAGCGGCAGGCGCGAGCGGTTCGAGCGCCAGCGGCGGGATCGTCATCAAGACGGTCGACATCGCCGACAATGGTGCTCAGGTACCAGTCGAGGTGATCAGCAACATACCGGATAGCCAGAGCATCAGCATCTTCATCGAGAAGAACCCGATGCCGCTGGCGGCCAGCCTGACGTTCGCCGGTGGCGCGCAGGCGCGCGTTCGGCTGCAAGTCAAGATGGCCGAGTCATCCAGGGTGCGCGTCGTCGTCAGGGCGGCTGACGGAAAGAACTACCATGCGAGCCGTGAAGTCAAGGTGACGCTTGGCGGGTGTGGCACCTGAAGGAGACGAGTCTGCGATGGGTGAAGCAATCCGGATTCGCGCCAGCCTGCAGGGCGAACTCACCGAGATCCGCTTCCTCATGCCGCATCCGATGGAGACGGGTCAGCGCAAGGAAGCCGGCGGCGGACAGTTGATCCCCGCGCACTTCATACAGAGCTTCTCGCTCACCGCAAACGGTGCGCTCCTCGTCGGCGGCCAGCTGAACACGGCGATCTCGCGCAATCCCCTGTTCTCCTTCTACGCTCGCGGACTGAAGGCGGGCGACCGGATTGCGGTCGAGTGGATCGACAGCAGGGGAGACAGGCGTCGCGACGAAGTCATCATCGCTGCACCGTAGGCGGCGACCGGTGGCAGCAGATGCTGCAAAAAAAACCCGCCGGAGGCGGGTACTTGGTGCGTCCCCGAAAGTATCAGGTGCGCGCGATATTCGATGCTTGCTTGCCCTTCGGGCCCTGCGTCACGTCGAAGGAAACCTTTTCGCCCTCTTTGAGGGTCTTGAATCCGCCCATGCTGATCGCGGAGAAATGGGCGAAGAGATCCTCGCTGCCATCGTCCGGGGTGATGAAGCCGAAACCTTTGGCGTCATTGAACCACTTCACTGTACCAGTTGCCATATTGCCACTTCCTTCAAAAAAGACTGAATCCGGGCATTGCCCGACTTGCATGCGTCCAAATCAACAATCGCCACAAGGTATGTCAGACAGCTGGAACAACCTCGCTGCGCAATGAATCCGGAGCATGCCCGCTTTTTACGCTAAAGCAGGGCGGGGCGTCAAGCGTTTTTGCTTGCCAGCGTGCGCAAGTGGCCCGCGAGTTGCCGAAAGCGACCGCGGGTGGTATTGCGCATCCGCATGGACTGTTAGAATTCTGCCATGGCAACAAAGCATCAGGACGGATCACTCCTCGAAACCAAGCGTACGCAGCTAGCGCCACCGCCACTGTACAAGGTACTGCTGCTGAACGATGATTTCACGCCGATGGACTTCGTCATCGTCGTCCTGCAGAGGTTCTTTGCAATGGATCGTGAACAGGCAACGCGGATCATGCTCAAAGTGCACACGGAAGGCAGAGGGGTCTGTGGCGTTTACCCGCGCGACGTCGCTGCCACCAAGGTAGAACAGGTCACAGGTTTCGCACGCAGCAACCAGCACCCGCTGGCGTGCGTAATGGAGGAGAACTGAATGATTGCGCAGGAACTTGAAGTGAGCTTGCACATGGCGTTCGTCGAAGCACGGCAGAAGCGTCACGAGTTCATCACCGTCGAACACCTCCTGCTGGCACTGCTCGACAATCCGTCGGCGGCCGAAGCGCTGCGCGCCTGTGGTGCGAACATCGAGCAGTTGCGCAAGGATCTGGCTCGCTTCATCGGCGAACACACGCCAACGGTGTCGGGTGAGGACGAGATCGATACGCAGCCGACGCTGGGTTTTCAGCGCGTCATCCAGCGCGCCATCCTGCATGTCCAGTCCTCGGGGCGCAAGGAAGTGAACGGGGCGAACGTCCTCGTCGCGATCTTCGGCGAGAAGGACTCGCACGCGGTCTACTATCTGCAGAAGCAGGGCGTCACACGCCTGGATGTGGTCAACTTCATCTCACACGGGATCAGCAAGGTACCGCAGAACGCGCCGCGAAGCGAACCCGAAGCCGAGCCGGAAGCCGACCAGCAGGCGGCAGCCGGGCCCCTTGACAGCTACACGATCAACCTCAACGCGCTCGCCTTGCAGGGCAAGATCGATCCCCTGATCGGCCGCGACACCGAGCTCGAAAGGGTGATTCAGACGCTGTGCCGGCGGCGGAAGAACAACCCGTTGCTGGTCGGGGAAGCCGGTGTCGGCAAGACGGCCATTGCCGAAGGACTGGCACGACGGATCGTCGAGAGCGACATCCCGGAGATCCTGGCGAAGGCCAACGTCTACTGTCTCGACATGGGTTCCCTGCTGGCGGGCACCAAGTACCGTGGTGATTTCGAGCAGCGCCTGAAAGGGGTGCTCAAGCAACTGAGCGAGAACCCGCAGGCGATCCTGTTCATCGACGAAATCCACACCCTGATCGGTGCCGGCTCGGCTTCCGGCGGCACCCTTGATGCTTCGAACCTGCTCAAACCGGCGCTTTCCACCGGGCAACTGAAGTGTATCGGTGCGACGACCTACAACGAGTATCGTGGCATCTTCGAGAAGGATCATGCGCTGTCGCGACGGTTTCAGAAGATCGACGTCAATGAGCCATCGAGCGCCGAGGCGGTGGAGATCCTCAAGGGCCTCAAGTCCCGTTTCGAAGCCCACCATGGCATCAAGTACTCGGCTGCCGCGCTGACGTCGGCCGTCGAACTATCGGTCCGCTTCATCACCGACCGGCACCTGCCGGACAAGGCGATCGATGTCATCGACGAAGCCGGTGCCGCACAAAGGATTCTGCCGAAATCGAAGCAGAAGAGGCTGATCGGCAAGATCGACATCGAGGAGATCGTTGCCAAGATTGCCCGTATCCCGTCGACGCACGTGTCGTCCGATGACCGCAACAACCTGCGCAACCTCGACCGCGACCTGAAGGCGGTGGTGTTTGGCCAGGATGCCGCCATCGACGCGCTTGCCAGGGCGATCAAGATGGCCCGATCGGGTTTGGGCAATCCAACGCGACCGATCGGCAGCTTCCTCTTTTCCGGTCCCACCGGTGTCGGCAAGACCGAGGTCGCCAAGCAACTGGCCTACTGCCTCGGCAATGAGCTGGTGCGCTTCGACATGTCCGAGTACATGGAACGGCACGCGGTTTCCCGGCTGATCGGGGCGCCGCCCGGCTACGTCGGATTTGACCAGGGTGGCCTGTTGACCGAGGCCATCACCAAGAAGCCGTATAGCGTGCTGCTGCTCGACGAGATCGAAAAGGCACACCCGGACATCTACAATATCCTGCTGCAGGTCATGGACCATGGCACTTTGACCGACAACAATGGCCGCAAGGCGGATTTCCGCAACGTGGTGATCATCATGACCACCAACGCGGGGCAGGAGGCGATCCAGAAGGCGACGATGGGCTTCACACCGTCGCGGCAGGCCGGTGACGAAATGGCCGAGATCAGGCGCATCTTCACGCCCGAGTTCCGCAACCGCCTCGATGCAACCATCTCGTTCCGGGCTCTCGACCACGAGATCATCCTGCGCGTGGTCGACAAGTTCCTGATGCAGCTCGAAGCCCAGTTGCATGACAAGAAGGTCGAGGTGGTCTTCACCAGTGCCCTGAAGGAGCATCTCGCAGCCAGGGGCTTCGATCCTCTGATGGGTGCCAGGCCGATGGCGCGACTGATACAGGACACGATCCGCGCCTCACTGGCTGACGAACTGCTGTTTGGCCGGCTGGCGCATGGTGGCCACGTCACGGTCGACCTCGACGACGACGAGAAGGTGAAACTGGTCTTCGAGGAGGAGCCCGAGGTCGTAGCCTGAATGTTCCACCACGGCGGTCACACGGTAGGGTGTGGCCAGTTTCTCGCATCACGTAAGGGCGAAAGGCCAACCCGATGAGCATCAGCACTCCCGACCTGCTCGACAGACACGAGGCTCTGACGGTAGCTGGTGCCGTTCGCGTCGTTTCGCCGGTGTTCCAGCGTTATGGGGGGCGCGCCAGCTTCTGCGGGCGCATCGTCACGCTGAAACTGTTCGAGGACAACTCTCTGGTCCGTGAAGTTCTTGCCGAAGGCGGCCAAGGGAAGGTGCTGGTGATCGATGGTGGCGGCTCCCTGCGTTGTGCGCTGGTCGGGGACCAGCTGGCGATCCTGGCGCAGCGCAATGGCTGGCAGGGAATCGTGGTGTACGGTTGTATTCGGGACTCGGAGCCGATCGCGCGCATCGATCTCGGCCTGCGTGCCCTCAATACGCATCCACTCAAGAGCATCAAGAAGGGCGTTGGCGAACGTGATCTGGCGGTCACCTTTGCCGGTGTGACGTTCCGGCCCGGCGAGTGGATCTACGTCGATGCTGACGGGATCGTCGTCAGTGATCAGTCTCTGGACTGAAGCGGAGGGTAACGAGTGAACTCTGCAATCGACCTGCTCAAGGCAATCCGTAGTGGACGTCTGCAGGATGTGTTGGCGGTACTGGATTCAGGTGCTCCGGTCGAACTGCTTGATGGCCGTGGCGACCCGGGTTTGCCCTTGGGCGTCGCATGCTTCATGGGTTTTCCCGACATCGTGCGCGAGTTGGTCAGGCGGGGTGCCAAGGTCAATACGGCGGACAACTCGCAGCCCACTTCGCCCGTGTCGATGGCCATTCGCGGCAAGCGGAAGGAGGTGCTGAAGGTGCTGATCGAACTGGGCGCCGAGATCCCGTCCGGGCTGAACACGGGGCTGAGTGAACAGGAGATTCTGGTCGCTCGCTGGCGTGGGCAGCACTATGGTGCGGCCATGCCCAAGGCCGCCGATGCCGCACCGGACGCGCCGGTATACGAGGAGATCGAGATGGTTCGTTGCTACGGAACGGACACCTCGGTGCTCGACGCAGATCTGATCCGTGCTGCACGGGAGATGGAGAAGAAGTAAGGCGAACGCGAGCGAGGCAGCGGAGATCAGGAAGGTCGCCTGTTGCTGACCGTTCGACATGTCTCGCCGTTGGCTCGCCGACACTTGGCCTTTCGGCCTGTCTGCACAGCCTCTCAGGGCCTGCTGCCAGCCTCCGGCATGACGATGTTCACCTCCAGAACCTCGAAGTTGCCCTGCTTCTCCAGCGATACCTTGATGTCCTCGGGGTTTACCGCAACATACTTCGAGATCACCGCCATCAGTTCCTGCTGCAAGGCCGGCAGAAAGTCCGGTTGGCTGCTGCCGCCGTTGCGTTCGTGCGCGATGATCAGTTGCAGACGTTCCTTGGCGATCGCTGCCGTCTTCGGTTTGCTGCCGAAGATGAGGGAGAACAGGGACATCCTCATTTACCCCCGAATAGTCGCTTCAACAGGCCAGGCTTTTCATAGTCGACGAAACGCAGGGGAATGCTTTCGCCAAGAAAGCGTCCGACGACGTCGAGGTAGGCGCCGGCGACGTCGGTGCCGGCAAGATGGATCGCCGGCGTGCCTGCGTTTGACGATTGCAGGACCGCTTCGGATTCGGGGATGACGCCGATGATGGGAACGCGGAGGATTTCCTGGACATCCTTGTAGGACAGCATCTCGCCATCGTTGACCCGCTTCGGCGAGTAGCGGGTGATCAGCAGGTGTTCCTTGACGGGCTCGACTCCGAGCAGTGCACGCCGCGACTTGGCCTGGATGATGCCGAGGATGCGGTCGGAATCGCGCACCGAAGACACCTCCGGGTTGCTGACGACCAGAGCCTCGTCGGCGAAGGTCAGGGCCATCACCGCGCCCTTCTCGATGCCTGCCGGAGAGTCACAGACGACGTAGTCGAAGCCCATGTGTTCGAGCTCCTTGAGAACCTTTTCGACGCCCTCCTCGGTCAGGGCATCCTTGTCGCGGGTCTGTGAGGCAGGCAGCACGTAGAGGCTTCCGCTTTCGACATGCTTGTCCTTGATCAGCGCCTGGGTGAGGGTTGCCTCACCGTTGAGGACGTTGACGAGGTCATAGACGACCCTGCGCTCGCAACCCATGATCAGATCGAGATTGCGCAGGCCGACATCGAAATCGATCACGGCCGTTTTGTAACCACGCAGGGCGAGGCCCGATGCAAAGCTGGCGCTGGTGGTGGTCTTGCCCACTCCGCCTTTGCCGGATGTCACGACGACAATACGTGTCACGGATGTTTCCCCGCAAGTCAAAGACGCGATTCTACCTGCAGAATGCGCATTCTGTCGCAAGCCAAGCTGGCTCGGCAGGGCAATCGCATGAATCCTATACAAGACCCAGGACTTGAGCACGAAAGGTG
>ERZ761602.1355-NODE-1355-length-44893-cov-43.295397_pt1 | contig 44893 bp, 36 predicted proteins | sample MGYA00512165_ERZ761602 | MGnify/ENA primary metagenome ERZ761602 (study PRJEB28899, sample SAMN02445085) | bioreactor sludge metagenome | biome: EBPR sludge; isolation source: Thorneside wastewater treatment plant | place: Australia: Brisbane, Thorneside...
GTCCACTTCATGTCCCTCATCGAAAAATATCCAGCTAACAACGGTGACTGTAGAGGCATTGCAAGTTTAAAAAGTGGGTTCTGTTGTCCACTGCTTGTCCACGATATAGCAATTAACAGCGTTATTTTAGATGATTGCTAGTTGTTGGTGTGGGCTTAAGTATTTGAAATAAATTTAAAGTAATAAATAAAATCAAAAACATTGAAGGTGTTTTTCCAGACTTTTAATCTGTTGGTCGTGCGTTCGAATCGCACACGGCCCACCAAATCGGATAAGGGATCAGGTTAATGCCTGACCCCTTTTTTTTGGGGACGGCGCGGTTGCGGTCGCCTATTCCGTCGTGCGGCCAGTGAAGTTCAGAATTTTCACCAGATTGACGATAGTCCTGACGCACCGCCGAGCACGGCTAGCGATTAGTTCTCGCGGCTTGACTCCACGGCGCTCCTATTCGGAAAATCCGAAGCGATCCATCCCTAGTTCCTGGTGATGGCGAAGGGAGCAGCACCCATGACACCGGAAGCAAGCGCGCGCCAGCAAATTGACCAAAAACTCCAGCAAGCGGGCTGGGTCATCCAGGATATGAAGCGGCTCAACCTCGCGGCGGGGCCGGGGGTGGCGGTGCGGGAATTTCCCACGGACACCGGCCCGGCGGATTACGTGCTGTTCGCAGACCGGCAAGCGGTCGGTGTCATTGAAGCCAAAAAAGACAGTGCGGGCGAGAACCTCACCGTCACCGAAAACCAGACCGAACGCTACGCCGCCGCCCGGCTCAAATGGCGCAAAGACGACGTGCCTTTGCGGTTTCTGTTCGAGGCGACGGGTCAGATCATCCGCTTTACCGATAACGGCGACCCAGTACCGCGCTCCCGAGAAATTTTCCATTTTTTCACGCCCCAGACGCTGGCAACCTGGCAGTCCCGGCCGTCTACCTTGCGCCGCTGTCTGGCCGAGCGGATGCCCACGCTCCCTGAAAGCAATTTGCGCGACTGCCAAGTCAGCGCTGTTGTGGGTTTGGAAAAATCGCTGGCCCTGAACAAGCCGCGCGCCCTGGTGCACATGGCCACGGGCGCGGGCAAGACCTTTACCGCCATTACCTCGGTTTATCGCCTGCTGAAATTTGGCGGCGCGCAACGCATCCTGTTTCTGGTGGACACCCGCAATCTCGGCAAGCAGGCGCATCAGGAATTCATGGCCTATACGCCGCCGGACGATGCCCGCAAGTTCACCGAGCTTTACAGCGTGCAGCGCCTGACGTCCTCCAATATCGACTCTCACGCCCAGGTCTGCATCAGCACCATTCAGCGGATGTATTCGATTCTCTCCGGCGAGCTGATCGATGAATCGGCGGAGGAGCTATCGCTCAACGAAGTACGGCAAACCGCCAAGCAGGAAAAGTGGGTTCGCTACAACCCGGCCGTGCCGGTGGAGACTTTTGATTTCATCATCATCGATGAGTGTCACCGCAGCATCTACAACCTGTGGAAGCAGGTGCTGGACTACTTTGACGCTTTTCTGATTGGCCTCACCGCCACGCCCGACCAGCGGACCTTCGGTTTCTTCAACGAAAATATCGTCGCCGAATACACTTACGAACAGTCGGTGGCAGATGGCGTCAACGTCGGTTATGACGTGTACGAGATCGTCACCGAAATTACCCGCAAGGGCGCGGAAGTTAAAGCCAGGGAATGGGTGGATCACCGCGACCGCGCCACCCGCAAAAAGCGCTGGGCCGAAACCGAGGAAGACGCCGCTTACACTAGCAAGGAATTGGATCACTCGGTGGTCAATCCCAGCCAGATTCGGCAGGTAATTCAAGCGATGAAGACCGCCGTGGAGACGCGAATTTTCCCGGCCCGTCAGGAAACGCCCAAAACACTGATCTTCGCCAAGACCGACAGCCACGCCGACGACATCATCCAAATGGTGCGCGAGGTCTACGGTCAGGGCAACGCCTTCTGCAAAAAAGTCACCTATCGCGCCGAGGAAGACGCCGATAGTATTCTCAGCAGCTTCCGCAACGACTATAACCCGCGCATCGCCGTCACCGTCGATATGATCGCCACCGGCACCGATGTCAAGCCGCTGGAAGTGTTGCTGTTCATGCGCGATGTCCGCAGCAAGGGTTATTACGAACAGATGAAAGGGCGCGGCGTGCGCAGCCTCGATGCCGACAGCCTCAAGCGCGTCAGCAACAGCGCCGATGGCGCAAAGGCCCGCTTCGTGCTGATCGACGCTGTGGGGGTGGAAAAGTCGCTCAAAACCGAAAGCCGCCCGCTGGAGAAAAAGTCCGGCGTGCCGCTCAAAGACTTGCTGCAAGGCGTCGCCATGGGCAGCCGCGATGATGATACGGTGCTGTCGCTCGCTAATCGGCTGGTGCGGCTTAACAAGCAGCTCGACGATAAGGCGAAAGCGCGCATCGAACAGGTTTCAGGCGGCCTCTCGGTCGGTGCGTTGGGCAAAGCGCTGATCGTCGCGCTGGACCCTGATGGCATCGTGGCGACAGCGCTGGCCATCGCCCAGGCCCAAGGCATTACCCGCGCCGAAGACACGCTGCTGCCGGAGGAATTGGCCGCCGCTCGCGCCCAACGTGTCGCCGCCGCCTGCGCGCCGTTTGATAGGCCGGAATTGCGCGACGAAATCGAGTATGCCCGCCGCGCCCGCGAGCAGCTCATCGATCACCTCAACCTCGATCAGGTGACTTTCTCAGGATTCAGCGAACAGGCCGAAAGCCAGGCCAAGGCCGCGATTCAGAACTTCACCGATTACCTTCAGGCCCACAAGGACGACATCGCCGCGCTCGACTTTTTCTATCAGCAGCCTTACCAGCGTCGCCGCCTGACCTTCGAGATGATCGAGGACTTGCACGAGCATCTGAGCCGACCGCCGTTGATGCTGACCACCGAACGGCTGTGGAGCGCTTACGCGCGGGTGCGCGCCAGTGAGGTGAAAGGCGCGGGTCGCAAACGTCAGCTCACCGATTTGGTGTCGTTGGTGCGTTTTGCGCTGGGGCTGGATGGCGAACTGAAACCGTTTGCCGATGAGGTGGACAAGCGCTTTCAGGCGTGGATTTTCCGCCACAACGCGCAACGCGCCACCGCTTTCACGCCCGAACAGACCGAGTGGTTACGCCTGATGAAAGATCATATCGCCAGCAGTTGCAGCATTAGCCGGGATGATTTTGATTATGCCGAATTAGCCGATAAGGGCGGTTTGCAAAAGGTTTGGGGGGTGTTTGGGAAGGAGTTGGATGCGCTGATGGAGGAAATGAATGTGGAACTTATAGCATGACTAAAGTATTTTCCAAAGAGCTCATGCAGAGCTATCCCTTTGCAGGATTAGTAATGCCTAAGAATTGGCAATATGCAGCACTTATAGATATTGCTGTTGACGTAAGTCCCGGGTTTGCAAGTGGTAAACACAGATCTGATGGTGTTGGGGTGCCGCATCTACGCCCTATGAATATTGACAGAGATGGTTTGATTGATCTCGGTGTTATTAAGTCAGTTTCACTGATTGAAGGAGAAAAACTGCAATCAGGCGATGTTTTATTCAATAATACGAATTCAGCAGAACTGATTGGTAAAACGGCTATTGTTTCGACTCGTGAATCTGGATTTGCTTTCTCTAACCACATGACTCGGATTAGACCGGAAAAAGGTATTCAACCTGCTTTTATCGCAAGGCAACTTCATTTTCTATGGATGATGGGCTATATGAAGCACCGCTGTACTCATCATGTAAATCAAGCCAGCATTTCATCGAAAACTCTAGCTAATACAATTCCAATACTCTTACCCGCTACAGCCGAACAAACCCGCATTGTCGAAAAACTCGAAGAATTGCTTTCCGACCTTGATGCGGGTGTGAGCGAACTCAAGGCCGCGCAGAAAAAGCTCGCGCTATACCGTCAGTCGATGCTGAAAGCCGCCGTGGAAGGCGCGCTTACCGCTGAATGGCGTAAACACAACACGCCCGCCGAAACCGGCGCACAATTGCTGGAGCGCATCCTCACCGAACGCCGTGCCCGCTGGGAAGCCAAGCAACTCGCCAAGTTTGAGGAGCAAGGCAAAACTCCGCCCCAAGATTGGAAAAAGAGATATCCTGAGCCGGTGCAACCCGATGCCACCAATTTGCCGGAGCTGCCGGAGGGGTGGGTGTGGGCAAGTGTTGAGCAAGTAGCGGAAGTTCTATTGGGCAAGATGCTCGATAAAACAAAACATATATCTGGCGTCAAGTTGCCTTATCTGCGGAACATCAATATTCGGTGGGGGTATATAGATACCTCTGATTTGTTAGAGATGTTTTTTGAAACAGATGAGTTAGATCGCTATGGTTTGGTCTCAGGTGACGTTTTGGTTTGTGAAGGCGGCGAACCGGGTCGTGCGGCAGTGTGTCGTGCAGAACACTCGCATATGAAGTATCAAAAGGCACTTCACAGAGTGCGTTTGTTCGGGTTTTATGAGCCTGAACTTCTAGTAATTGTCCTTGAGTACTTGTCCAAAACCGGGAAACTTGATAATTCGTTCACCGGTAGCACAATTAAACACTTCACCAAAGAAAGCTTAATACCATTAAACATTCCCTTGCCATCACAGAGTGAACAGAGAGAGATAGTTGAACAACTGCTTTCGGCCTATAGAGAAAGCAAAAATCAAGACGCTGTAATTAGCTGCTCTCTCAAGCAATCCGTCGCCCAACGCCAAAATATTCTCCGCGCCGCTTTCTCCGGCCAGCTCGTGCCGCAAGACCCCAACGATGAACCCGCCAGCGTGCTGCTGGAACGCATCCGCGCCGAACGAGAAGAGCGGGCCAAACAACCCAAGCCACGCAAGCCCAAACAGCAAAAGAAGATCGCCGCTATGTCAATCAAACTGATCGACGTGCTCGCCGAGGCGAGCGATTGGATGCCGGCGCAAGAAGCTTTCCGCCGCTGCGGGGTGGGGGATGGCGCGCAGACAGACCAAATCGAAGCCTTGTATGCCGAGTTGCGAGCGCTGGACAAAGCCGGACGCTTGCAGGTGGACCCGGTGACCGACGCGCAACACCGCAAACTGTACGACCGGTTAAAACTGGTGAAAGACTGATCATGCGCCTCGATAAACTCACCATCGGCAGCGCTAAGGATAGCCCAACCCATCAGTTCAAAAATCTGAAAAACGTTACCGTCGATTTCGATCAGGACCATTGGGTGACAGTGGTGATTGGCTGGAACGGCACCGGAAAATCGAATGTGCTGGAGGCCCTAGCCGTCATCTTCCGCGACCTGATCACTGAAAAACGCGCGCCCGCCTTTGCCTTTCAACTCGACTACCATATGGGTGCGGGTGAGAATCTGCGCCGTATCCATATCGATGCTGATCCAGACCGCGAAAAAGATTCCTTGCGTATCGAAGTGGATGACACACGGAAAATTTCGCAAAAAGAATCCGTCAATAGAACATTGGATTTTGGCAATGAAGAGGATGCCCGGCTACCAGGTACGCCCATCAAGCTTGCCAACTTCTTCAAAGCCGATTCGGAGTATTTGCCACGCTATGTGTTCAGCTACTATTCGGGCGAGAGTTCGCGTATGTACGAGGTCTTTCGCCCCTACCTTGAAAGATACGACAGCAAGCTTCGCATCGGCGAAGATCCCGGATTAAAGCGCCTATTCTACGCCATGCCGGTGCACAGCCAGTTTGTGCTGCTGGCCTTTCTCATCCAACAGTCCGACGTGGTGCAAGACTTTCTCGACAACCACTTGGGGCTGGACCTTGAAGAGGGCCTTGAATCGGTGCTGTTCGTGCTGCGACAGCCCCCGTGGAAGTCGAAAGCGCCCGATGGCGATCCGCGCTTCTGGAACGCGCGCGGCGTGGTTCGCGATTTCCTATCCCGCCTTTATGACATCGCCCTGGCCCCAATCGAAATCAGTCGAAGAGTTTCGACTTCGATCTGGAACAAGGAGACTTTGCAGTTTAAGTATCTATATGTAAAGGATATTGATGCATTGCGTCGCTTGGTGGGCCGTCAGGTTCCGGCGCAATTCTTCCGCGATCTGGAAAGTACCTACGTGTCCGAGCTGATCGAGGAAGTTCGCATTCGCGTTCGTCTTAAAAAGAACGACGGCTACGTGACCTTTCGCGAGCTGAGCGAGGGCGAACAGCAACTGTTAACGGTTCTAGGCTTGTTGCGCTTCACCGCCGAAGATGAGAGTTTGTTCTTGCTCGATGAACCCGACACGCATTTAAACCCGCGCTGGAGCGTGGATTATCTAAATTATCTGAAATCTTTCGTGGGACAACGCAGTGAGGGCCGAGACACGAGCCATATTGTTCTGACAACGCATAATCCATTAGCCATTGCCGAGCTAGTCAAGGAGCAGGTTCAGATTCTATATCGAAAAATGGGGTCGCGCTGGATACACGCGGAAAATCCGGCAGTAGATCCGAAAGGTATGGGATTTGCGGGTATTGTGACCAGCGATATGTTTGGCTTGGGTTCTAGTCTCGATAGGGCCACAAATGAAGACTTGATTGCATTGCACAAGCTTTCGACTCAAGAGACCTTGGATGATGCGGATAGAGCGCGGCTTGTCGAGATTCGACAGCGGCTGGAAGGACTGGACTTCAACTTCGCATCGCGAGATCGATTGGAACAAGAGTATTTGCGAGCCCGATTTGACTTAACCAACGACTCTCAACTTGATGAGCCTGTTGTGACGCCGGAGAACAAGCAAAAGGCGCTTGGCGCATTGGTGAAAAGTTTGCTTCAAGGCTCGCCGGAGGATCAAGCTTGAGATACATCTTTATCGCTCTTCCGCCTTATCTGCCGGCGCGATGGCACAAGATCCATAGCGCTCGCATTGCTGCACTCGATGCATTGCAAACGCAAGAAGAGCGCTCTATCTATCTGAATAAACACTGTAGTTGGGTAAACCTGAAGAAGTGGCTATCTCAAGCCAGCGGAGATAAATGCTGGTATTGCGAGGCGAAAAGCTCTCGTGCTCCTTTTGATGTTGACCACTTCCGCCCCAAGCTGGGCATTACCGTCAATGGGGTCGATCTGAGCGGACACAACGGCTATTACTGGCTGGCGTATGAGTGGTGGAATTTCCGTTTGTCCTGCCAACGCTGTAATCGCCCCGAGAAGGATGATATTCATGTCCTGCGAGGTAAAGCCAATGAATTTCCTGTACGAGATGAGACAAGCCGTTGTCAGAATTTCGAAGGGGCTCTTAATAACGAATCGCCGATGTTGCTTGATCCTTGCGTGCAATCCGATTGCGATCTGCTGGCCCACGGCATCGATGGAGAAGTTAAACCAACAGCGAATCCTGGTACTTGGGAGTATCAGCGTGCCGACTATGCCATTAGCCAACTTGGCTTGAACGCATGGAATTGTCCGGAGATCAAGAGGAAACAATGGAGTACTTTGGACATCTTGATTCGTTCTAAAATCAACCGGTCAGAAATCGTTAGGAAATTGCAAGAGCATCTCTCTTGCGATCACGAATATTCGAGCTTTTTCCGCTCAGCTATCGGGACACATCGTGACAAAGCTTGGATTGAGGCTCTGTTGTGAACGCAAGTGGCCTCGTTCAAAAAATCTGGAACTTCTGCCACACGCTGCGCGATGACGGCGTGAGCTATGGCGATTATCTGGAGCAGCTCACCTACCTGCTGTTCCTCAAACTAGCCCACGAATATGCGCAGGAACCCTACAACCGCGACACCCGCATCCCCAAGCACCACGACTGGGCCAGCCTGCGCGGCAAGACCGGCGCGCCGCTGGAGGCGCACTACCTGATCACGCTGAACCGACTGGGCCAGGAGTCCGGCATGTTGGGCGCGATCTTCTTCAAGGCGCAGAACAAAATCCAAGACCCCGCCAAGCTGGCCCGCCTGGTGCAGATGATCGACGCCGAAAACTGGATCAGCCTGGATGCCGACACCAAGGGCGACCTGTACGAAGGGCTGTTGCAGAAAAACGCCGAGGACACCAAAAGCGGCGCGGGCCAATACTTCACGCCGCGCGCCCTGATCGAAGCGATGGTGGCCTGCGTGCGGCCGCAACCCGGCAAGACCATCGCCGATCCGGCTTGCGGAACGGGCGGGTTTTTTCTCGGCGCGTACCACTGGCTCACCCGCCCCGCCGCCAAGCTCGACAAGCGGCAAAAGGAATTCCTGCGCCATCAGACGTTTTACGGCAATGAAATCGTGCCCAACACCCGCCGCCTCTGTCTGATGAATCTGTTTTTGCACAACATCGGCGATTTAGACGGCGAACCCTCGGTGGAGCGGTCCGACGCGCTCATCGCCGAACCGAAACGCAAAGTGGATTACGTGCTGGCCAACCCGCCATTCGGCAAAAAAAGCAGCATGACGATCACTAACGAAGAAGGCGAGGAAGATCGCGACGCGCTCACCTACGAGCGTCAGGATTTCTGGGAAACCACCTCAAACAAGCAACTGAACTTCCTCCAACACATCGTCAACCTGCTGAAGGTGCAAGGGCAAGCCGCCGTGGTGTTGCCGGACAACGTGCTGTTTGAAGGCGGCGCGGGCGAGCGCATCCGCCGCAAGCTGCTAGAGACCTGCGATGTCCACACCATCCTGCGGCTGCCCACCGGCATCTTTTACGCGCAAGGTGTCAAGGCCAACGTGGTGTTTTTCGACGCCAAACCCAAGGACGGCCAAATTCATACCCCCGGCGTCTGGTTCTATGACCTGCGCACCAACAAGCACTTCACGCTCAAAACCCGGACGCTGAAACTCGACGATCTGCAAGATTTCATTGGCTGCTACCACCCGGACAACCGGCATCAGCGCACGGAAACGGAGCGTTTCAAGTACTTCACCTATGATGAGCTGGTCGCCCGCGACAAAGCCAGCCTGGATGTTTTCTGGCTGAAGGATGACAGTCTGGAAACGCTTGACGACTTGCCGCCGCCCGATGTTTTGCAGCAAGAAATCATCGAGCATCTCGAAGCGGCTCTCGCCTCATTCAGGGATGTGGCGGTCGCCCTCAGGCGCGACTACCGTCAATGACCCATGCCGCTGACATTGGATTGACCGATTCATATAGACGGTTGCGAGCGTCCTGCAATGGGCTGAAAAGGGCTGATGGGCGTAGACCGGCGCGATGCGATGGATGAGGCTCGGCGGGCCGATGGCCGGTCGGGAACTTATGCGCTGTTGCTGCGGCTGGATGTTGAGGAATCCATCCGCGTCGGCCGGCGGTTGTTGCCGCTGACGCCGGGCTGGGCGCTTTATATCGGCAGCGCCTTCGGTCCCGGCGGGGTGGAAGGCCGCTTGCGCCATCATCGCCGTCTGGCGGCTCGCCCGCACTGGCATATCGATTACCTACGGCGCTACGCTGCACTTGAGGCCGTCTGGCGCAGCCACGATCCGAAGCGCCGCGAATGTTTATGGGCGGGTTTGTGCGCTGGGGAATTGGGCGGGCGAGCGCCGCCGTTCCGATTCGGCGCTTCCGATTGCCGCTGCCCCGCCCATCTGTACCTATTCGACGCTCGACCCTCGCGCGCGCGCTTCATCGAGACGTTGCAATCGCGCGCGCCCGATCACGCCGGCGTGGTCGAAAGCGACTGATTCAAGGCTTTCCGTGTCCTGAATGATCCTGGCCGTGTTGGGGCATGGAATCCATCATGCTCTCGCGCTTCACCACCGGCACCGTGATGCGTAGCGCGCCCGCCTTTTCCAGATGGAGCGTCAGCGGAAAGCTTTGACCGGCTTGCAAGGGTTTTTTTAGATCGATCAGCATCACATGCAAGCCCCCCGGCTTGAGCGAGGTGGTTTTGCCGCCCGCCAAATCCACCGCTTCGACCTTGCGCATTTTCATCAAGGTGCCTTCCATGAGCGTCGTATGCAGTTCGATGGAACCGGCCACGTCTTTCGCCTCGACGCTCAGCAAGCGATCCGCGTCGCCACCGTTGACCGCATCAAAATAGACCGCGCCGGTTTTCGCGCCGGGCGGCGTTTCGGCCGCCTGCGGATTCGCAATCTGGATGGCGCCGTTTCCCGCCGCCAGCGCCAGCGCGTTGTAGGTCAATAACAGACTGAATAAAAAGCGTTTCATGATTTTTCTCCTTGTTTTGGCATAATAACCTTAAAGCATTGCTCGTCCTTCCATCAAAAAAACAGCTATGTTGATTGTTTTCCGCTCGATGCGGATCGCGTTGCGAGGAACCCGCCCATGATGATGCCCGATCCCAATCCCACCGTGGCCACAGCCTTGGCCGAAGATATCGGCGGCGGCGATCTGACCGCCGCGCTGATCCCCGAAACGGCCGAGGCCGAAGCCACCGTCATCAGCCGCGAGCCGGCGGTGTTGTGCGGGACAGCCTGGTTTGACGCGGTATTCCGCCAGCTCGATTCGCGCGTCGCGGTCGGTTGGCGGGCGGCTGACGGGGACCGAGTCGAGCCCGATCAACTGCTGTGCCTGCTTCGCGGCCCGGCCCGCAGCCTGCTGACCGGCGAACGCACCGCGCTCAATTTTCTACAAGCCCTGTCCGGCACCGCCACGCTGGCCCGGCAGTTCGCCGATACCGTGGCCGGCACCGGCGCGACCATTCTCGACACCCGCAAGACGATTCCCGGTTTGCGGCTGGCTCAAAAGTACGCCGTCCGCTGCGGCGGCTGTCAGAACCATCGCATCGGCCTGTTCGACGCGGTATTGATCAAGGAAAATCATATTATGGCGGCGGGTTCGATCACTGAAGCCATCCGGACGGCCCGCCGCTTGCATCCCGGCGTCAAACTGGAAGTGGAGGTCGAAAACCTGGCGCAACTGGAAGAAGCGCTGTCGGCCGGCCCCGATATTGTGATGCTGGATAATTTCGATCTGGCGACGATGGCCGAGGCGGTGCGGCTGACCGCCAAGCGCGTCAAGCTGGAAGCATCGGGCAACGTCAACTTCACCACGGTGCGCCGGATCGCCGAAACCGGCGTGGATTACATTTCCATCGGCGGCTTGACCAAGGACGTGCGCGCGGTGGACTTGTCGATGCGCTTCCGCGCCTTGTGAAACGCGGGGCTCGCGCGGTTGTCATAAAATAGTAACCGAGCGGACTTAGGCTACAGGCTCGGACAATAGAAACCAAGAAGCAGGTATTGAGGAGAAGAACGCCAATGTATGCCGAAATAATGCTGGGCACCCGCCCGGTGGGTCGCGGTCATCCCGTCGCCGATTATCGGGCGGCAGATTTTTTACGCCAGGAAATCGCTTTTTTTGAAGGGCGCTTGCACGAGATGGGCGAACAAGGCGATTGCGCTTACGAACACGCGCTCAGCCGGGCCTATGAAACTCTGTTGCGCGAGCGCCGCGACCAGTTGTCCCAATTGCAAGCCTGAACTCCTTCCAAACCGGCATTCTTAGCCCGTCGGGTCGGAATGCTTTATCATGCGCGGCCGTTGTTGTTGAAACCGTTGGCCGGTCCTTGAGCCGGCGAGGATTGCCGCCGCATGACGCTCTCGATTCGCGTTGCATTGCTGGGTTGCTTGCTGGCTTCGTGGCCGGCGCTGGCGCTGTCTGAGGACTTGCCGGTCAAACCGTTCCAGGCGCGCTATGAGGTCTACGGTTCCGGTTTCTCCATCGGCGAGGCGGTGATGAGCTTGAATCTCGCCGGCGACGCCTACCAGATGAGCACGCGGGTCCGGCCCAACGGCTTGGCCGCGATGCTGGTCTCCGGTCAGATCGACGAACAGGCGAGCGGTGAAATTCGGGAGGGCGCCATCCGCCCGATCCGCTACGAGCGGCGCGTGGAAACACCCAAAAAGAAGCAAACGGTGCAACTGCGATTCGATTGGTCGGCCAAGCAAATTCAAGCGAGCGACAACGAGCGGCGGGCCACGCTGCCGCTGTCGTCCGGTGTGATGGACCCGTTGAGTCTAAATTTGCAGGCGATGTGGGACTTGCAAAACGGCCGCGCCCCAACCCAGTACGTTCTGGCGGACGAAACCGAACTGAAGACTTATCAGATCAAGAACGAAGGCGAGGAAACGCTCGATACGTCAGTCGGCAAACTGCGCGCGATTCGGCTCAGTCAGGCCAAGCCCGGCAAGACGCGGATCACCACGTTCTGGTTCGCGCCGCCGTTGCATTATCTGCCGGTGCGGGTCATGCAGCAGAAGGATAATAAGGAAGTCTTGCGGATGGAAATCCGGGCGGTCGAACGCTGAGTTTGACGGCTGTCGGATCGGGGGTCGTTCATGCGTTTCGCGCCTTTCACGGTCGCCGGCGACGGACGCGATGACCGTCCGCTCTACGCGGGGTTGGCGCTGGCGCTGTTTTTCAGTTTCTTTTATCAGCTCGGCGCGGTCCCGCTGTTTGATCTGGATGAAGGCGCGTTCGGCCAGGCCACGCGCGAAATGTTCTTGCGCGGCGATTTCATGTCCACCTATCTCAACGGTCAGCCGCGCCACGACAAACCGATTTTGAGTTACTGGTTGCAGGCGGCCAGTTTGAGGGCGTTCGGCGTTAACGAATTTGCATTTCGGCTGCCCTCGGCGCTGGCGGCGTCGGCGTGGACCTTGCTGGTCTTTGGGTTCGGGCGGCGGGTGGCTGATAGCCGGCGCGGGTTGCTGGCGGCGCTGTTGCTGTCCACTTCGCTGGCGGTGACGGCGATCGGCAAGGCGGCGACCGCCGACGCGCTGCTCAATCTGTTGCTGGCGGCCAGCGTGATGGCGCTGTATCTGTATTTGCGGGAAGGCCGGCGGTGTTGGCTGTATGCGGCGGCGGCGGCGATGGGCCTGGGATTTCTGACGAAAGGTCCGGTGGCGGTGGTGATTCCCGGCGGCGTCAGCCTGCTGTATTGCGCCAGCCGGGGCGAGTGGCGCGACGGGTTGCGGCTGGCCTTGGATTGGCGGGCGTGGCTGGTGTTTTTCGCCATCGCCGCGCCTTGGTATCTCCTGCAATACTGGCGCGAGGGCGAAGGATTCGTTCTGGGCTTTTTTCTGCGGCACAACTGGGGCCGGTTCCAGCAGCCGTTGGAGGGGCATGGCGGCGGCTGGTGGTACTACGCGCCGGTGTTGCTGGTGGGGTTGCTGCCGCATACCGGGCTGTTGCCGCGCGTGGCGTTGGCGCGTTGGCGCGCATGGATCGCCGATCCGCTGGGCCGCTATCTGTTGATCTGGTTCGGCTGGGTGTTGTTAGTATTCTCGCTGGCTGCGACCAAACTCCCGCATTATCTGACCTACGGCTATACCGGACTGTTTTTGTTGATGGCTCCGGAAGCGGACAAACCGGGTCCGGCCGGTTGGCTGCTGTTCCCGCAATTGCTGTTTTTCGGGCTGTTGCTGGCTTTGCCGGGACTGGCGGGGTTGGCCGCGCCGAGCGTGCGGGATGAACTGGCGCGCGCGCAGTTGCAGGGTTTGACGGTTCCGCTCGACTATTATGCGGTGCTGGCGGCGGCAGTTTTGCTCACCCTGTATGGGATGCGCGAGCGGCGCATCGCCCCGGTTTATAAACTGATCGCGAGCGGTTTGATGCTGGTGAGCGTAACGTCCGGTCAAGTCGCGCCGCTGGTGGCGAGCGTCCGGCAACAGCCGGTCAAGGACGCCGGTTTGCTGGCGCGTCAGTATCCGCAGCAGCCGGTGGTGATGTGGGGGGTTAATGTGCCCAGCTTCAGCGTTTACAGCGGGCGGATCGTCGAGCGCCGGGCGCCGCGTCCGGGCGATGTGGCGTTGGTTAAAAGCACCAGCCTACCCGCCTTGGAAGCCCACGAGGTGCTGTACCAGCGCCACGGCATCGCCCTGGCGCGGCTCGCGCCGGCCGCCGTCGAGGCTGCCTCCCGCGCGCCGGAGCAACCCGGTGGCGCGCCAGTCGCCGAAACGGTTCCGTGAATCCGTCCCGTTCTGCTCGCCCGCGCCGCTGGAATCCCTGGTATTGGGATTTGCCGATGGCGGCTTTGGCCGGCATGGTGGCGATTGTGCTGTTGCGCGCCGACGAGACGCTGTTTCTGAGTCTCAACCGGTTGAGCGCCTACACCGGCGACGGCTTGTGGGCCAACATCACCGTCCTGGGCGATGCCTTGATCGCGCTGACGCTGTTTTTGGCGTTGGTGCGGCGTTGGCCGGATTTGGTTTGGGCGGGATTGCTGGCCGGCGTGCTGACTTTTTTGTTCGTGCACGGTTTCAAGCACGGATTGTCGCTTCCCCGTCCGGCGTCGCTGTTGTCCGGCGAGCAATTCCATATCATCGGCCGGGTGTTGCTGACCCGTTCGTTTCCCTCGGGCCACGCCGCGACCGCCGCAATGGTGGTCGGCGTCATCGTGTTGCATCTGTCGGATCGCGGGCGGACCTGGTTGGCCGCGCCGCTGCTGGCCTTGGTCGGGTTGGTCGGTCTGTCGCGGGTCGTGGTCGGCGCGCATTGGCCGGCGGACGTGTTGGCGGGTGCTGCGGGCGGTTGGCTGGCGGCGGTGGGCGGCATGCTATGGGCGCGGCGTTGGCCGTGGGGAGCCAGCCCCGCCGGCCGGCGCTGGTTGACCCTGATCTTGACGGCCTGCGCCTTGGCGGCGTTGCTCCATTATCAAAACGGCTATCCGCAAGCCGCCGCCTGGCAACGTCTCCTGGCTTCGCTGTCTTTGGGAAGCATGGCGTATCAGCTTTGGACGGAGCGCCGGGAAAATGGCCGCGCCAACCCCGAATCAGGCCGCTCGTGAATGAGCGCCAACGCGCGGTTGTGGCTCGGTCTGGTGCTGTTGGCGGTGATGGTCGGCATCGTCCAGTGGTCGGTCGGTTGGCCGCAACTGCTGGCGCCTTGGCGCTCGATTGCGCCGTCGGCGCTGGCGCTGGCGACTTTGTTGGCTTCGGGTAGCTATATGGCGCGCGCGCTGCGGCTGTACGATTATTTCCCGCCCGGCGCGCGCGGCGGTTTTGTCGCCTGTCTCAAGCTGACCCTGCTGCATAATCTATTCAACAATCTGTTGCCGATGCGGGCTGGAGAGGCGTCGTTTCCGGTGTTGATGAACCGTTATTTCAAGGTGCCGTTAAGCCGTTCGCTGACGGCGTTGCTGTGGTTCCGGCTGATGGACTTGCACGCCTTGGCGGCAGTGGCGATTCTCGCCGTCGGTCGCCGCTGGTGGGATAGTGGGTGGATAGGCTTGCTGGCGGCCGTTTGGTTGATCCTGCCGTGGTGGTCGTTCCGCCTGCAATCCGCACCGGCCTTGGTCCGGTTGAGCGAACGGTTGTCGCCGCGCTGGCGGGATCGGTTGGCGCGAGCGAGCGAAGGGTTGCCGCAAACGCCGGCCGCGTTTTGGCGGGCGTGGTTTTGGACCCAACTCAACTGGCTGGTGAAATTGGCGGTGTTCGCCTGGATTTTGCGGCTGTTTGCGCCGATGCCGGGGGCGGCGGCGGTGATGGGCGCGCTTGGCGGCGATCTGACCAGCGTGTTGCCGGTGCACGGCATCGCTGGGGCTGGCACCTATGAAGCGGGCGTGGTCGCCGCCTTGATTCCGTTCGGGATCGAGGCCAAAGTGGCGCTGGCGGCGGCGGTCAACCTGCATCTGTTCGTGCTGGGGCTGTCGGCGGCGGGCGGCGCGCTGGCGCTGTTGCTCCGCGCTGGCGCGCCCGCCGCTGGATGGGTTCGCGAGCATGGATGAGCGGCTGCTGCTGTGGATCAATCAGGGCTGGGGTCATCCGGCGCTGGACGGGGTCTTTTGGTGGCTGTCGCAACGGCTTTGGTTCGCTTTTCCGCTGGCGTCGCTGCTGCTGTACGATAGCGTCCGGCGGTGGGGTTGGCGCGGCGCGCGGCTATTTTTGCTGTTGGCCTTGACGGTCGTGGTCGGCGATCTGCTCGGCGGTTTTTTGAAGGACGCCTTCGCCGCGCCGCGACCGTGTCAGGCCATGTTCGAGGAGTTGCGCGCGCTCGGTGGCGCGGTCGCCGAGCGTTGCGGCAAGGCTCCGAACGGAATGCCGTCCAATCACGCCATCAATTTTTTCGCCGCAGCGACTTTCATCGCGCTGGCCACGCCTTGGCGTCGCTGGCGGATCGGACTGTTCGCTTGCGCCGTGCTGGTGGGGTTGTCGCGGATTTATCTCGGCAAACATTATCCCAGTCAGGTGTTGGCCGGCGCGCTGGTCGGCGCGCTGGTCGGCGCGCTGGGCGCGTGGCTGGCCTCGCGCTATCCGACCGTTTTCAGAGCGCCGGTGGTTGACGCCGCCGGCCCCGCGTTCCATTCGCCCGCCCCCCATCGAGAGAGCGATGAAAGCAACCGATCCTGAGCCGGTTCCGCCCCCGCACCGTCTGTCGCTGGTGGTGCCGCTTTATAACGAACGGGATAACGTCGCGCCGCTGTTGGCGGGCATTCATGAGGCCCTGGCGGCTTATCCCGATCCGTGGGAATTGATCGCGGTGGACGATGGCAGCAGCGATGGCACCGCCGAACGGCTGGCGGGCGAGGCTGACCGGTATGGGCCGCACGTGCGGGTGCTGACCTTGCAGCGCAATTTCGGTCAAACCGCTGCGATGCAGGCCGGCATCGACGCCGCGCGCGGCGATCTCATCGCCACCTTGGACGGCGATTTACAAAACGATCCCGCCGATATTCCGCGCCTGGTCGGGCGCTTGCTCGCCGAACAACTCGATTTGGTGGTCGGCTGGCGGCGGCGGCGTCAGGATAACGTCTGGCTGCGCACCATTCCCTCGCGGATCGCCAATCGCTTGATCGGCAATATCACCGGCGTGCGCTTGCACGATTACGGTTGCAGCCTCAAGGTCTACCGCACCGCCGTGATCAAGCAAGTGCGCTTATACGGCGAGATGCATCGTTTCATTCCGGCTTGGATGTCGGTGCAAACCGCCCCCAGCCGCATTCGAGAGGAAGTCGTCAACCACCGCGCCCGCCAGCACGGCGAATCGAAATACGGCATCGGCCGCGCCTTTCGGGTATTGGTGGATTTGCTGTCGGTGTATTTTTTTCTGCGCTTTTTGACCCGGCCGGGCCATTTCTTCGGCCGGATCGGCTTGCTCAGCGGGGGGGCGGGCCTGTTGGTGCTGGCTTATCTATTCGCGCAAAAACTGCTGTTCGCCGCCAGCATCGGCACCCGTCCGCTGTTGCTGGTGGGGGTGCTATTAGTGTTGATGGCGGTGCAGTTTTTGACCACCGGCGTTTTGAGCGAACTGATTGCAAGGACTTATTTTTCCTCCAGCCAGAACTCCTCTTACGCGATCCGCCCGGAGGGTTCCGAGGCGCTGGCGTTCGAAGCCGGTTGGCGCACCCGGCATGGTTGAACCGTCCGCCGCCCCCGAGCCGGCTCCGATCACCGTTTTCGACCTGGTGTTGTTGGCGGGGTTGGTGGTGGTATTGCCTTTGCTGCGCTTTTATATCGCCGAGGCCGGCGGTTTCGATTTGCATTTCGATGAAGCGCAGTATTGGGAGTGGTCGCGGCAGCTCGATTGGAGCTACTACTCCAAGGGGCCGTTGGTCGCGTGGTTGATCGCCTTGAGCACCGCGCTGTTCGGGCACGGCGAATGGCAAGTGCGCTTGTTCGCGTGGTTGGCCTACGATCTGTTTTTGATTGTGCTGTTCTGTTTTACCGCTCAGTTCTGGCAAAGCCGGCGGGCGGGCTGGTGGGCGGTGGCGCTAGGATTGACCACGCCGTTGTATTTTCCGCTCGGTCAGGTGATGACCACCGATGTCTTTCTGTTCGTCTGCTGGAGCTGGGGTTTGTGGGCTATCTGGCGGGCGTTGTGCCGCCAGCGGCAAGCCGCGTGGTACGAATTCGGCGCGGCGGTCGGCATCGGCGGCTTGGCCAAATTCAGTATCGGCTTGCTGCCGTTCTTTCTGGGGCTTGGCTTGCTGCTGACGGCGGCCGGCCGCCGGGCGCTGCGGCGTTGGCCGCCTTGGGGCGGGGCGTTGCTCGGCGTGCTGCTGCTCGCGCCGGTTTTACTGTGGAATGCCGTTCACGGCTGGCCGATGTTTCACCACGAACAGGGCCACGTCCTCAATGCGAGCGAGGCGGGCGGTTGGCGGGAAAATGCCGGTCATTTGCTGGAATTTCTCGGCGGGCAATGGCTGGGGCTGTCGCCGCTGGTCGCCGTGGCGCTGGTTCGGGTGCTGTCGCGGCCGCCGCGTTTGGCGGAACAACGCCTGTTATGGGCTTTGTCGCTGGCGGTACTGGGATTTTTTCTAGCCAAGGCCACGGTCAGCAAAGTGCAACTGAACTGGCCCGCGCCGGCCTACATCGGCTTGCTGGTGCTGTTCGCCGGTCGGATCGAGACGTCGGCGGCGAGTTGGCGGCGGTTGACGGCGGCGGGCATGGTCAGTTCGGTCGTGCTGCTCGGTATTGCGTTTTTCCCGATGGCGGTCGGATTATCGCCGACGAAAGCGCCCTTTGACGAGCTTCGAGGTTGGCGGGAGTCGGTCGCCGAGGTGGCGCGGCAGGCCGGACCGACGCACTTTCTGATGGTGCCGAGCTATCATTTGGCGGGAAGCGTGGCGTTTTACTGGCCGCAACCTTTGCCGGTCTATCCGATGGCCGAAAACCGCCGTTTCAGCCAGCATGATTTTTGGCCGGGCATCGAGCGGGAAGCCGGCCGCGACGGCGTTTATATCGCGACCGACGATGGCTTGCCTCCCCGGCTGTTAAGCGCGTTTGCCCGGTGCCTGCCGCTGGCGCCCGCGCCGGCCATCGCTCGGGATGGCGGCAGGTTGCGGACGCTGTATGCGTGGCGCTGCCAAAATTATCAGCCGACCGTCTGGCCCAAGCCGACGACTTATTAGCCTGTTGAAACCTTCCATCCTTCAAGGAAGCCTCATGTCCGAATCCGCCAAATGCATTTTCTGTAAAATCGTTCGAGGCGACATTCCAGCGGTCAAGGTCCGCGAGGATGAAGCGACCTTGGTGTTTATGGATATTCAACCGGCCAGCCCCGGCCACGCCTTGGTGATTCCGAAAACTCACGCCGCCGATCTGTATGAAATCGCCGAAACCGACCTGAACATCGTGACCGCCACCGTGCAGCGCGCCGCTCGCGCGATGCGCCAAGCGCTGGCTCCGGACGGCATCCGCATCGTGCAAACCAACGGCGCCGCCGCCGGTCAGACGGTCTTCCATTACCATGTCCACCTGATTCCGATGCGGGAAGGTCAGAAGCTCGGCACGCACGGCCGCGCCCCGGCCGATACCGAAGACCTCAAGGCGCTGGCGGCGCGGATTCGCGAGGCGTGGGAGGGTTGAAAGTCGCCGCGCGGCAGCGGCCCTTCGATCCAACGCGAGACCGCGCGACGGCGAATCCAGCGGTGATCTGTCGATCCGTCGGCGGCCGGATGCTAAAATAAATAGCTTTGCGACCGGCGGCCCGACGGATCGGCCGCCGCTGGGGTGGAAAGCGGAGGGACCCTCAAGGCTGGACGCGGCGTGGCCGGTCGGCGCGCTGGCGGAACAAGGTGATTTCCACTCGGCGGTTGAGCTGCCGTCCCTCGGCGGTGGCATTGGTGGCGATGGGTTCTCGCTTGCCTCGGCCGTCGGTGTGCAGCCGGAAGTTTTCCACGCCCTCGGATCTTAGCACCGTCGAAACGCTTTCGGCCCGGCGTAAGGACAGGTCGAGATTGTAGGGGTCGGAACCGGCGTTGTCGGTATGGCCGGTGATGTTGGCCTGAAGGCGGGGACGCCGGGACATAATGCGCGCGACTTGACGCAAGGTGGGCGCGAAATCACGGCTGATATCGGCGCTATCGTAGGCGAACAAAACCTCGCTCGGCAGTCGTATGCGCAAGTTGCCGTTGGGCAAGCGCTCTACCCGCATGCCGCGCTGCCGGTATTCGGGGGTGATGATTTCTTCGATTTCGCCTCGGGCGCTGTCTAAACTGTCATCTTCGGCGGCGGTTCTTTCGGATCTGGCGTTGGGTTGAGCGGCTGTGGCCTCAGTCGCAAGCCAGGCCGGCATGCCGATCAATAAAGCCAGCAGACCGAGATAGGCGGTGCGCAATAGCGTCATCGGATGGACTCCTTCAGCAAAGTTACGATTGACATTCGTCAAAAAGCGCCCCGAGCTTACTCATTGGGCTCATTTTGATGAAAAATCGCCTCTCTCCTCGACTTGAATGAGAAGGCCTGTAAAGGGGTATATCGGTAAAAGCGGCGGATGACAAGAGAGGCGGCGTTCGATGGCGCCGGTCGTTCGAGGCCGCCGGGATTTTCCAAGATGTTGCTGGCCGCTGACAGCTCCTTGAATTCGATTTTTTAACAGGGCCGTCCTGCTTCGGATCGGCCGCCAGAGCCCGTCGGGCGCATCCGTAACGTCATTGCTGAGAGTGTCCGCCACGTGGTCCGAGCACGGACCTAAAAATGGCGGTTTAGTGACGAATTTGTGATAATGGTTCCGACGATTTCTGGCCAATTCCATGCGCGTCAACCATCCTGTTTGAGCAAACTACAAAATTTATGACTATCAATTTCAAATCTCTTGCCAAGGTAGGCGTTTACGTGGACGCCGCCAATATCTCCCGCAATGGGGGGCAGCGCATGCAGTACGATGTATTACGCGAGTTCGCCTGTCGCGACCAGGCCGAACCCTTGCGGCTGAATGTCTATCTGTCCTATGACGAGGAGCGCGCCGAGACCAATACGATCTATCGCGATAAAGCGCGATCCTACCAATCCGCCTTGCGCGAACTCGGTTATAAGGTGATCGAGAAGCGGGTCAAGTGGTTTCAGGACGAGGCGGGCAACCGCTTTGGCAAGGCCAACGCCGATCTCGACATGGCCGTGGATGTTTTATTGCAATCCGAAAACTTGGACCGGGTTTTGCTTGCGACGGGAGACGGCGATTTTGTACAGGTGGTCCGGGCCTTGCAAAATAAAGGCTGTCGGGTGGAAACCCTGGCCTTCGATAATGTGTCTGAAGAATTGCGGCGCGAATCGGATATGTTCGTGTCAGGTTATTTGGTGCCGGGGCTGTTGCCGACGCGCGGCGACGATTATTTCGCGCCGGTGTGGGGTTCGATGGGCTCGCGCGTGCGCGGCTATTGCTACCATCACGACGACAATAAGAGTTTTGGCTTCATGCGGTTTCTGGTCAAACTGTCGCCGTTTTTGTGGAAGACCGATTCCCGCGATTCCGAATCGCCGTATCGGACCGCTTTTTTTCACGATTCCAGCTTGCCGGAGGGCTTCAATGTAATGAAACTACCCTCTCGCAATCATATTTTCGAATTTACTTTGGCCGAACCGAACGGCAAGCAGCCCGTCGCCACCGACATCATCCTGGTACACCCCATCGCGTTGTCCTAGGAACAGTCGGGCGGCGCGTCGAGTCGAGTTACGTTCCTGTCGAGAAGCACCATGCGCAATGTTCGAACTTTGAAGTTTTTGGGCCCGCTATCGTTCATGCTGGTTTTGAGTCTGTCGTGGAACGTGGCCGCCACCGCCGAGTCGGAGACGGCCGCCGCGGTCAAGACCCTGGCGCCGACCTCCAATCAAACCGCGCTGGATCGGACCATCGCCAAGCTGTTGTCGCAATACCATTACCGGCAGAGCAAGCTCGACGATGCGCTATCCTCGCTGATCTTCAACACCTACCTGGACGATCTTGACTTCGGCCGCGTTTACTTCCTGGCGGAGGATATCGCCGGCTTCGAGCGCTATCGCAATACGCTGGATGACGCCTTGCGCAACGGGGATTTGCAGCCGGCCTACGAGATTTTCAACACCTATCTGCGTCGGTTGGAAGCCCGGACCGCGCAGGTCCAAGCCCTTTTGAAGCAAGACTTCCGTTTCGATGTCGATGAATCCCTGGAAGTCGACCGTAAAAACGCGCCTTGGGCCAAGACCCCAACGGAGCTTGACGAGATTTGGCGCAAGCGCTTGAAGCACGAAGTGCTGACCGTGATGCTATCGGGCAAGGATCGGTCCGCCGCGCGCGAGTTGTTGAGCAAGCGCTACGACAATCGCTTGCGACAGGCGCTGCAATCCAGCAGCGACGATGTGTTTCAACTGTACATGAACGCGGTCGCCCAAGCGTTCGATCCGCACACCGCCTATTTTTCGCCCCGCAACACCGAGAATTTCAACATTCAGATGCGCTTGTCGCTGCAAGGGATCGGCTGCGTGCTGCGCATGGACGAGGAGCAGGTCACGGTGGTCGAATTGGTGACCGGCGGCCCGGCCGATCTGAGCCAGCAAATCAAGTCCGGCGACCGAATCGTGGCGGTGGCGCAGGGCGATAACGGTCCTTGGGTGGACGTGGTGGGCTGGCGGCTGGACGATGTCGTGGACCGCATTCGCGGCCAGCGCGGATCGGTGGTGCGTTTGAAGATCGTGCCCGGCAAGGCCGGCGTGGCCGCCGTGGAAAAAGCGGTGCGCTTGGTGCGCGACACCATCAAACTGGAGAAGCAGGCGGCCAAAAGCGAGATTAAGACCCTGCGCGGCGTCAATGACCGCGAAATGCGCGTCGGCGTCATCACCATTCCCGCCTTTTACAGCGACTTCGACGCCGCCCGGCGCGGTGATCGGAACTACCGCAGCACCACCCGCGACGTGCGAGTGCTGCTGGACAACTTGCGCGGCAAGATCGACGGGCTGGTGATCGACCTGCGGGAAAACGGCGGCGGTTCCTTGCAGGAAGCTGTGGATTTGACCGGTTTGTTTATTGAAGATGGACCCGTGGTGCAGGTCAAGAACGCCAGCGGCGACGATCCCGAAGTCGAAAAAGACAGCGATCCGGGAAAAGCCTATGAGGGTCCCCTGGCGGTGTTGGTGGATCACGCCAGCGCGTCCGCCTCGGAAATCTTCGCCGGCGCGATTCAGGACTACGGTCGCGGCATCGTGATCGGCGATCCGACCTTCGGCAAGGGGACGGTGCAAACGCTGGTGGATCTGAACCGCTTGACGCGGGCCAAGGAACCGCAGGGCCAGCTCAAGCTGACCATCGCCAAGTTCTATCGGGTCAGTGGCAGCAGCACCCAACATCGCGGCGTCCGACCGGATATCGCCATCCCTTCGATCATTGATAGCGATGAGGTCGGTGAAAGCGCGCAGAAAAATGCTTTGCCCTGGGATGAGATCGCGCCGACGCGCTATCGCGGTGATCGCGCCTTGGCCGCCTTGGTGCCGGAACTGATGCGGCGCCATCAAGCTCGGGTGACCAAGGATTCCGATTATCAAGCGTTCTTGCAGGATTTGGAATTTACTCGGCAGCAGCGGGATAAAACCACGGTTTCGCTGTTGGAGAGCCAACGTCGGATCGAACGGGAGCGCATTGAAACGTGGCAGCGGGATCGAGAAAACCGCTTTCGAGTGATTAAAGGCTTACCCCCGCTCAAGCCGGGTGACGAAATCCCGGAAGGCAAGGACAGCGTGGTCTTGGATATTGCGCTTGATGAGAGCGCGCGCATCGTCGGCGATTTGATCGCATTGAAAGCTTCGAGCGCGGAGAACGCCTTGGTGATGGGCCGCTAGCGAGCATGCCGGTCGCAACCTTGACCCTCGACGAGGCGTTGGCCGAACGGTTGGGTAGCGTGCTCGAACGGTTGGAAGCGGTGCTTCCAGCCGCCCCGAGACTTGCTGATTGGAAAGACTATCGCGCCTTTCGCTGGCGTCGGATCGGTCAGCGGGGTTGTCTGCATCCTGTCCGCCATCCCCATCGCCTGCGTCTGGCCGACTTGCGCCAGATCGACCGCCAAAAAGCCGCGCTGGATTTGAACGTGCGCCAGTTCCTGGCGGGGTTGCCGAGCAACAATGTTTTGTTATGGGGCGCGCGCGGCACCGGTAAGTCTTCGTTAATCAAGGCGTTGTTCAACGAATACGCCGATCGCGGCCTGCGCTTGATCGAGGTCGACAAGCACGATCTGTTGGACCTGTCTGAGATTGTGGAACCTCTATACGACCGGCCGGAGCGGTTTTTGCTCTACTGCGACGACTTGTCGTTCGAAGCAAACGATCCGAGTTACAAGGCGCTGAAAGCGATGCTGGACGGCTCGATCAGCGCCGCGCCCGACAATGTCTTGCTGTGCGCCACCTCCAACCGCCGTCATTTATTGCCGGAGTACCTTCGGGAAAATCAAGACGCGCGCATCGTCGAAGGGGAACTTCACCACGGCGAAGCGGTGGAAGAAAAAATCTCGCTGTCGGAACGGTTCGGTTTGTGGTTGTCGTTTTATCCCTTCAGCCAGGATGACTACTTGGCCATCGTCGGCTACTGGCTGGAACAGCTGGGAGCAGGGGTGGGATTGAATGATGGGGCGCGTCAGGACGCGCTGCGCTGGGCCTTGCAACGCGGGTCGCGCAGCGGCCGGGTGGCATGGCAGTTCGCCCGCGATTGGGTGGGGCGACAGGGCTTGCAGTAAACCGCGTGATCGAGTGTTCGATTTCCCGATGTCGGCTGCCGTACAGCGCTCGATTGCCGTTGAGCGCTTGCTTCATGCCTTAAGGCTTCAGCCAATCGCTCAGATCCATATCGAGGTAAAGACCGAGTTTCTCGATCTTATCCTGATACAACCGCTTCAGGATCGGTTTAAGGCTAGGACGCAGCGGGTAGCCAGGTCCGGTAAAAACAGGCTGGCGGCAACCCTGGCGGCGCAGTTGGTCCGGTTCCATCGGAGCGACTTGCAGGTAGATAAAACAGCGGTTTAACAGCGTTTCAGGCTCGTTGACGATCTGCTCGAAGCGCAAGATGAGTAATTGTTGTTCGGGAAAGACCGCCCTCCACGTTTCCATGCAGGTTTGGTAGTCACCCCGTTTAAGCGATGCGGCGGAGTGAAAGTGATCGCTAAACCAAGCGTCGCTGGCTTCGTCAAGCGTCATTTGCGCTCGCTGCAAGGCCATGAGCGCGGATGACCAAGCCCGGTCCATGGGATTGCGAAGCAGATAAATCAAGCGCATGCGCGGATTGCACGCATAAATCTCCCGAACGGTCTCGCTCGGTAGCGCGGCATAAGAGGGCGTTATTTCCCCGGCGACGCCGTCCGTTTGAAAATGTTTCAGATAAGCGGCGATGGCGGCCGCATCGTGCGGTCGGTCCCAAAAATGCGCTTCCTTGCCGAGTGGAAAAGCCAGTTGCGGATGGCGGCTGGCGTGCTCGTAGAGCCAGGTCGTGCCGGCTTTCTGCGCGCCGATGCCTAGGAAAGAGAGCATGAATAAGAAAGCCACCGCCTTGCGGCGGTGGCTTGAGTCCTCTCAACAATCAGAAAAGAACTAGAGCCATTATGGAGCAGCTACAGGCCTGATGTAGCCATGATCCATGATTTGACCGAAGTTCAGGGTCGGATCTCCGAAATTGCGCGCCTTGAAGATCATACCCGCGGCCGGCAGGGGGTTCCTGGTAAAGGTCAAGTTCACCCAACCAAATTCCGGCTGAGAACCCGCGAACTGATCCTTGATATCGACGACTTGGGTGACGGCGGAATTGAGCGCCGACGTCAAAGGCCCATAGCTGCTGTTACCAATGACCAGTACGTTGGTTTCATAAGGCAGGGTGTCGATCCGGATTTGGGGTGGCGGCGCCGGAGAAATGGTGGTGCCGTCGGTCGTGATGACGATCGGAATCTCTTCGCGGTTAAACAGGTTATAAGTGACGGTGATATTGGAAGTGCCGCCCGCTAAAGGATTGAACGGAACTTCGAACGGGGCGACGGGTACTGCGGCGCCACAATCGGCTCCGCCGGCGAAAGCGCCGCCGCCTGCGGCACTACGCCACGGGTTACAGGCTGCCTGAATATAAGCATATCGGTCGGCATGGTGCTTCTTGGTGGGGAACGCGACCACCCAGTCCGTCTGCACGCCCAGCCGTGGGTTGTTCGACCATTCGTTGAGAACCGAAGCGGCATTGAAAGCGGTTTCGACAGCCGCCAAGCCGCTGGTGCTCCAAAGGCCATTGGAGGAGGCGATCGTCGGTTCCAAGAACCACGGAAACTGCTGCGCGGTCACCAGATTTTGGCCGACGCCCCATCCGTTCAAGTGAACCGCCGTCGCGCCGCCGGCGATGCCTTGGCTGCGCTTGACCAAGCTGACGTTAACCTTGAGCGGAGCGGGATTGGTAATCGCGCCGTATTGGGTGCGCGCGATTGGATCGCCCGAACCAGCCGCGCCCGTGATAGGACCGTTGACCCAAGCAGGGATTCCCGCGCCGCGCACGAAGTGGCTCGAGGCAGCCGCGCAGTTGCGCGGTTCGCCGCTGACGTGTTCGGCAAGCCAAGGGGTAGTGCCCGCTATTGTTGCGCCGGGGGCTTCGCCCATCACCGCAACCGTTACATAACCTTCCAGCATGCGGTCGGTGGAATCCGGACCGGCATCGTCGAATTGCCCGGTATAAGCGATGGCGCTGGCGGCCGCGCCGCTGTCGCGCACGGAGATCGGCACGGTGCACGATCTGTCAGTGGTCCTGACAAAAGGCACGCCATTATTGTTGGTCAGCGATGTAGTCCAGACATCGAAGGGCGACAGCAAGACAACGAAGTCCAGAATATCGCGAGAGTTGTAGGATTCATGTAAACGGACTTTTACGGCCAGCGAGCTGCTGGTGGTATTGGTGATGTTGAGCAGCGTATCCCACCCGTCGCGCACCGTGTAATAAGGCACAAGAGCGAGGGTGCCGGTGCCGGCACTGGTAATGGTAGGCACCGCCTGGGCGTTAGCCAGTTGCGGCCCCGCCAACAGAGACGCTGACAGCAAGCCCGCAGCGACCATGGCGGTACTAAGTGTGTTCTTTCTGAACATGCTTATTTCCCCTCAATTAACGAACAACGTTTAGGAATGAATCCTGAAACTAGCACCTTGTATGCGAGCCGCTAAGTAAACCTGCCGCCTTTAGGAGTAAAGCACCCTCGGGCAAGCGCGATCAGAATGGGGTACTGAGAGCTCACGGCTAAAAGTGCGCTGGAAAATAACAAGCTAACCCCACGGTGTCAATCAAGGACGAAGTGGATGGGAAGGCTTCCGGAGGCTCGCTTCGAGCCAGCACGACCCGCTGGGCGACGACACATTGTCCCAAAGCCGCTTGCCGCGCCTCCAGGCGCTTGAGTTCCGGAGGTGACGATACCGGCCAACGCGGGATACGCTAAAGATAGGCCAATTGAATGACGTAACAAATACACTACATGCTCCATGAGAATTTATCGAATCTCGCTCAATTGCGGATCAGGAAGCCAACGGAACAGCAGTTAGATGACAATCTACAACACTCTTTTCAAATTTACAACTCTTTTCAAATTTACAACAATCAAGTTGCCTCTTTGCGTTTTAAACGAGGCGAGTCGGCGCTGAAGGTTGGAGCCTAGGCCGGCGGAGCGGGCGTTTCCAACCGGCGAGGATCGATTGCCGCGGCGAACCACGTCCGATCTAAATAGGGCCAATCGAGCTGGCGACAGTGTAAGCCTAGTTCAGCGCAGAGTCTGGCAAGCGTTGTCCAGCAATAACAATTGAAATTTGGGTAAGTCCATTCATCGCGGGCTTGGTCGGCGGCACGTTCAGCGAAGCCTGCCACCAGCAAGCCGGAGGCTTTCAATATCTGGCGCGCCGAGCTCAGGCAACGACGGATTTGGCTTAAGCCCGTATGCCTGAATAAGCTCGCCGCTAAAATAAAATCGAATCCGCGGTCAAATACATCCAAATTGAAATCATCGTTACGCGCGAAATGGGCTTGCCGCTGCTCCATCAGCGCCCTGCCGAGCGAAGTCGTCATTTCGACGCAAGCCGGATCATCGGTGAACTCAATAGCGCGGTAACGGTTCGGTTCTAAATAAGGAATGAGGGCTAAACCCAACGGTTGAGGGGCGCTGATGAGTTCCAACACATCATCGCGCGGTCTCAGGCCCAAGCGCTTGCAGGCGCTGAGTAGGACTGTTGGGGTTGCGGTTAGAGAGTCATCCGCCAAGTCTTGAGCGGATGGCTGGATTGCTGGAAGCACTCTGGGCGAGGGCTGGAGGCGCGCCGCAAAATCGCAGGCCTTCCCCAGCCACGGCAGACTTTCGGGTCGGACCTGCCCCAACAGCAATGCGGGCCGGACCGGCTTCGCAAACGGCTCCCCTCGAATGCGCAAATACTCCTCACCGTATTTTTGCAAGCGCTGGGGCAATTCGGCGGCGGGTTGGTTGGTAATCGCTCCACCGTGCACTTGATGAAACGTCGCTTCGCCCAGCAAGGTGATCAGGGTAGAGCCTTCTAACTCGCAAGCGCGGCGATAGAAATCGAGGTTGACGATGCCGCCGCCCGGCAAGCTAAACCGCTCGTCGTAGCCGCCTAGTTGCTCGAACAGCCTGCGCGGTAAAAAAATAAGATTGCTCTCATTGATGGCGCCGAGCCAATTCAGCGGACTGGAACCGGCTTGAGAGCCGATCTCAAACAATCGATAACCGTGATGTTGCCAGTCCACGCTCGCGAGCAATCCGTCTTCCACCGCCCGGTTGTAGCCGTGCCGCAACGAGTACATTTGGGTATCCGGACCCAAGTGAAAACCCACCGTTCCCACCACGGCGCGTTCGAAGCGTTGCAAACCGAGCAGCGCCAGCGCGATGACGCCCGGCGTCGCGATTCGGGCTCCGTCGATCATCACGCCGACATAGGGGGCTTTGGAGGAGGCAACGCCTCGATTGATCGCGCGGGCGGGTGAAGGCGAGGCGTTATCGATCCAAATGTAGCGGAAATTCGGACCGAAGCCGGCGATATCTGCGGCCGCCAACGGTTCCGAGGAACCGTTTTCGACCACGACAATTTCATAGTCCGCCGCGCTGACGCCCTGCTGGTAGTCTGGCGACAGAGAAAACAACGTGCGGGGGGCTTCTCGCCGCATGTTGAAGACAATCACCACGACAGACAGTCGGGGTGAGGATCGCCCGAATTTGAAAAAACTGGATCGTCCTTGGCCGAATAGCGAACGAATCAAGCCGCGATCTCCTGCAATTGCTGATGGAGGCTCTCGACTTCCTCGGGTAGCACCCCTTTATGCCGATTCGGCTGTTTTCCGAGCAATCCGCGCAATCCCGTCCAGGCGAGCCTGACGGGATTTTTATTTTCGGACGCTTCATTGTTACGCAGAGACGCTTCGAAGAACGCAAATCCTGTCGCGGGTACAGTGAGGTCCAAGGCGGGGGCGATCATCAACAACCGTTGGTGGTAACGCCGTGGCGGCCAGTCAAAGCAGATCAGAGTAAAGGCGAAACGCCTGTGATAATCCAACAATAAACGGTTGTAAGTCAGCCAAAGCGTCAAGCTGTTTTCAAGCGTGATGCCGTTGCGGGCGTTGAGGGAGGCCGCGACCGCGAGGGGGTGGCGGTAGGTGCCGACAAAGCGAACGGTGGGGAGCGCTTCGAGCCAACCGGGTAGCGTCAGCAAGGTGCGGGGGTCCTTGAAGCCCCAAGTCAGGTTGTTCGGATAAGTCGCGATGATGGCGTCGCGCCGCGCCCGGTGTTCCGAACTCCAAATCACCCGAGCGGGCGGCGCATCCCAAGCGCCCCCGTTGGCGCGGAGCAGATCGTCCTGCAAGCTCATGATCGCCCGACTTTCACGATTGCCCTTGGCGTTGTGTGGGGCGGCGGTGTTCACCTCACCGAGGTAGAGTCCCGCCTCCTCCAAGCTGCCGGCCAAGCAACTGGTGCCGCTGCGGTGCATGCCTAAAATCAACACGGCGTGATTGGCAATCGGATGGTGATCGCTCATCGACAAAGTGACCCTCTAAATCGGAGCCGGTCAATCATGATTTTTGTTCGGGCTGAGGCAATTTTCTGAGTAATCGATAATTTTGAAAGCGAAAGCGCGGATCGACGCCAAAGCGGCCGGCGGCGAGCGCATTGACCGCGCCGAGCTCGTGCGGCCACGGCGGATCGTGAATCAAAATGAAATCTGGGGAATAGTGGTTTAGCCATTCCTCAAATTTGCGTTCCCCCAGAAAGCGCGCGTTGAGCGGATTAACCAAGCCGAGGATGTCGATAATCGGTCGTTTTGAATACCAACCGATCGTACCGATTTCGACAACCGCAATCTGATCACCGCTTGCGGTGTTTTGATTTAACCAAACGCCGATATCGCGGTAAGCTTTTAAAGGGCCTCGGGGCAAGCTCGACAATCCGCCTGCCCAGTAGATCAAAGCCGTCATCACTAACAATGACGGTAAAAACGCAGCCCATTTCAGATCTGATTTGACCAATCCTTCGAAAAGTTCCGGGATAAAAAACAGACCTTTTGTGCAGTAGAGCAGCGTAAAAATAAAATAGGGCGCGTAATACCAATGATAATTAGGTATGTTAAGAAAAATAAAAAAGAGCGAGTAACCAAATAAAAAAAATAAAATGATCCAATGAATTTCTCTATGTTCAAAGGTTGTTATAGTTTTTAAAAAACCAATAACAGAAAAACCAAATACGGTTAAAAAATAAAAGCGATTGGAGCCAAAGGCCCACGCCAAGAGATAGCCCGCGTTGAGGAAGACCCAACCGTCACCCCAAAGGCCCGATCGGCCCTGCCAAATCTTGGCGTTGCCGGTCGCTGGCAGGTAGCTGCCATAATACAGTTTATTGAAAATAAGGTTTGTTGCGATCAGAATCAGCGGAACGATGAAATTCCGGTAAGCTGGAAAGGTTCGGTACTTGATGAAATAACCGATCAAGAAGGCTACAATCAAAAAAATACTTTCGACCCGCGTCAGAATCAACAAGCCTGAAAAAATTCCAAGCCAAAAATTGTTTTCAGTTTGGTAAAAATAACAACATAACCCAATGAGCAGCATGAGAAGAGGAGTTTCCATGCCGTAGACTAGAAAAAAATAGGGAAAAGTCCCGGATAGGATGATAAAGGCGCAACCCGCCGCGACTGATTGCTGGGTAAAAAAAGTTTCAGCGAATACAATCGATGCCGAAGCATGAAAAAGCGCTGCCAATAAAATATTGGTGGCTTGTAAATTCGAGATCAGCCAACCTACCAAGATAACGCAATAGGAATAAAGTGGAGAGGTCAACCCATTGAAATAGATTCCTGGATTGTAGACTAGCCCTTCTCCATTAAGAAAATTATCAACATAACGCAAATAAATCAGCGCATCATCCAGTTGGTAATGGCGATTGAGCCAAGCCAGATAGAACAGAGGCAGGCAGCTCAGTAAGTAAAGAAAAAAACGCGATGGCCCGGCGTTTTTATCAAGCGAGCGCCTTGCGTGATGGCCGCTATTGGACGTCATAAATCTCAATGAGGGCGTTGCCGGTCGCGGAGCCGTTGCCGCGCACGATGGCGGTATAAGCGCCGGGGTTGAGGGTGGTCAGAATGGCGGCTTCTTGGGGATAGCGCGGTTTGGCGCCGCGCGTCGCGATCTCGGCGGCGTTGGGGGCGGTTGCCCAGTTGTCGTTGCTAAGGAGCGGTTGGCCGCTGGCGTTGTAGAGCGTCAACTGCGGATCGTTCAGCACCGATGGCACCCGCGCTTCGGCCAGCACCGGCCCCTTGGCGGTGATCAACACCTTCTTGGCCGCGCTGCCGCCGATGACGAAACCGCTGATCATCACGCTGTCGCCCGTCCCCACCCAACCCCGCGTCGAAAGGTTGGTCAGCCGGGCTGTCGTGGCGCTTTCCAGATCGTAAACCTCGACCAAAGCGTTGCCGGTCGCGGAGCCGTTGCCGCGCACGATGGCGGTATAAGCGCCGGGGTTGAGGGTGGTCAGAATGGCGGCTTCTTGGGGATAGCGCGGTTTGGCGCCGCGCGTCGCGATCTCGGCGGCGTTGGGGGCGGTTGCCCAGTTGTCGTTGCTAAGGAGCGGTTGGCCGCTGGCGTTGTAGAGCGTCAACTGCGGATCGTTCAGCACCGATGGCACCCGCGCTTCGGCCAGCACCGGCCCCTTGGCGGTGATCAACACCTTCTTGGCCGCGCTGCCGCCGATGACGAAACCGCTGATCATCACGCTGTCGCCCGTCCCCACCCAACCCCGCGTCGAAAGGTTGATGAGCTGAGTCAGGCTCGGTGCGGGCGGCGTTGGCCCCGCGGCGCTCACTTGATAATCCAATAGAACGCTGCCGCCGCTGACCGTGACCGCTCGGGTGGCGTCGGTGACGCCGCCACCGGAAAAGCTGACCGAAAGCGCCCCGCTGGCGGTCACGGGAATGGCGTAGCCGCCCCCCGAGGCGGTGACGGCATAGTAGGTCCCTTTGTCAGGTCGAACCATGACATTGCCATAGCCTTCGCCCGGATCGTAGCGTTGGTTATTGTTGTGATCTCGCCAGACCGTGCCGGTTACGAAGGCGTTGAAGTGGTCGGTCCCATTTTCCGCCGCGCGGCAGTAGTTGGCCGTGGTCACCAGAGGCCCCACGGCGGTCGCTCGATTGGCTTCGGGAACGGCGGCAAGACCGACGTTGGTGTAATCGCCATCGAGCGCCATAATCGCCAGACGATGGCCTCGTTCGGGCTGCATCCCTGTCCCGTCGCCCGAGCCCCAGTCGATATTCCAAGCGGCGTGAGCATTCAAGGCGCTCTCTGCGTAGGAAAAAACATTCCCCCGACATTGGGTGAAGCGAAACCCGGACGCTGTTACTCGCTCGAATTGTTGCTGGTGGTCTTGACTGTCGCGCGCGATCAAATCATCGGAATGAGACTTGGCCGCTTGATAGAGCCGGGCGTCGAACGCAGCCGGCGGTTTGACCGCGTAGGTGGAGAACTCGCTTTGTAGCAATCCGGTATTGACCTGAAAATAATTGCGGCCATCGGCAATGGCTGGAGTGGGATCGGAGGCGAGCCAGCGACCTTCAGCGCTCGGATTTTGGCGCGCGCGGTTCATCAACCAAACCAGCGCCTGCTCGTCTCCATTCGGGTGTTGCCCGTCAGCGGTGCGGTGATAAGACCATTCTACGGTGGCCGCTCCCATCATGGGGATGCTTGAGGAGGCATGGGCCGAGGGAAGCTCTTCCCGGTTTACCACCCGCGGCGGATAAGGCTCGGCGACCCGCGGCGGTTGCGCCCAGCAGACGGTGACGCATAAGGCCAGTCCACCGCTGATTAGGATTCGCTGCTTCATGGGTGCCGCCGCTTGCTATCGGATTGCCTGACGCAAACGAGTAAACGAGTTTTTAGGGTCGTCATGAGACTGAATCCAATAAATTAAGGTAAATCATTTGGTTGGCAGGTCCAAGTCGGCGCATAAAGCACGTGATGCAAACCGCCGATCAGCAGCGGCGCGCAGAGCGCCAGCAAACTCCAACGCCAGCGTTCCGGACAGCCCAACCAACCCCAGACTGCCAGCGGCGCGGCGTACCAAACCCAATAGGTCATCATCCTTAACGTCCAATTATGATCCCGCAGCCACGGCGTCAGCACGAGAAACAGCGCGCCCAGCGCCATCAAGATGAAGCAGGATTCTACAAAAAATTCCAATTCTGGAGCCGATTTTTGGTTCAGCCGCCACAAACCCACGAGGAATAGTGAGGCCAGCAGAACGTTGCCTCCCTGATACCAGAGGATTTTTACCAACTCGACATGGCGATAGATGGGACCTAACCAGGCGTATTGCCACGCCATGGCCAAAGCGACGATGCCGGCGAGCAGCCAAGGGACAACCGGCAAGGCCAAGCCGTCGCGCGCGCGGTGAATAGAACTGGCTAGGGCGGACCAGCGCCCGCGAAGTCCGTGCAGCATTCCTAAAACGCTCGCCACAGCCGCCAAAAGCACGCCAAAAAAAATGCTGACTTCCATGCCTCGGATATGATTGGTGCGGATATCGAACCAAATCAACGGATACCACAGCGCCCCCAACGACAGGCAAACCATCAGGCCCAGCAGCAGCGCGGCGAGGGACTGATAATGAGAACGATTCTGAATAAAACGACGCGCCCAAAACCCGAACGCCAGCGCGGTCAGCACCACGAAGCTGAGCGCGTGATACCCGAAGCAGAGCACCCAGACCAGGAAGAATCCCAGACCGCACTTCCCGCGATCCCGCAAATCCCGATGCGCCAGCCAAGCGCCAGCCGCCGCCAGCAACATGCCGAGCTGTTGGGGGCGGCCTTCGAGCCACGGGCCAAGAAAGTAACTTCCAGCGAATAAAAACGGCAGGCACCGCCAAGCCCACGGCGTATCGCTCAGACTGATCCGGTAAAAAAACCATAAACCCAGCGGCAGGACAAGCACGCTGTTGAAGGTGGCGACCGAGGTCACCAGAAACCGGGTATCAAGATCGGTCCAGGAGCGCAGTTCGAAAATCAGTCCGGCGTAGCCGGGCCCTGAAATCGGCCACGACCCGCCATGGTCCAGCCACTCGAAAATTTTCAGATAATTTTGTTCGTCGGTACCGCAGATCGGATAGCCCAAGATAATCCGCGCATAACCGGTCAACGCCGCCGTCACAATCAAGAGCGCGAGCAACCAGCGCGGCGAGGGGTGAATTTGCGGTTTCAATACAAATCCCGCAGCGCGCCCAGGGCGTAACCGCGTTCGTAAAACAGCCGGCTGATGCGTTGGCCGATCTCGCGCGGCGGAATTTGTCGCTGTTCTTGGATCGGCCGGCGTTTGCGGTACATGGTCGGAACGCCGCGCAAGAAATCGCGATACAGTCGGGCCACCACCCCGAGCTTGCCCTTGATGGTGTAGCGCAGCAGGATGGCGACGTGCAAGACCAGCATCCAAAACAGATTGCGCAACAGGAAGCGGGTGGGGATGTCCTTGATCAGAACGAACAAGGAATTGCGGATGCCGTGATAAAGCACGAAGTCGCTGTTGGGCCCGCCGCTGGAGATCGATCCCTTGTGATAGACCAAAGCCTCTTCGGCGTAGGCGGCGCGGTAGCCCAGCAGCGCCGCCCGCCACGCCAGATCGGTATCCTCGGCGTAACAGAAAAACTGCTCGTCGAAATACTCACCCGTCGCCTGATGGATGTGTTGCAGCAGTGTGGTGGTGTACAGCGCGCAGTTGCCGCTGGGGCCGAGCAGCGGATCGTCCGGCGATTTGCGGTTGGAGGCCAACCCGCATTTGTAAAAGGTGATGCCCAGATTGTCGATCTGGCTGCGGTCGGCGTACTTCATCACCCGCGCCGCCACCATTTCCACGCGCCGCGACCGGTCGATCCGCGCCAGCATCCGGTCCAGAAAATCCGGTTCGACCACCGCATCGTTGTTGAGCAGTAAAAAATACTCGTAGCGCCCGCTGTCGACCCATTGTTCGAACAAGCGGTTGTGCGCGCCGGTAAATCCCAAATTTTCCGGAAAAGTGGTGAAGGTGATGCGTTCGGGGTGGCGGGCGACGTAATCGCGCAATTGGGCGACATCGTGGGCGCTGGAGCCATTGTCGATCAAAAAAATGTCGAACGCGGGCGCGGTGACCCGCAGCAGCGAATCCAGACACTCCACCGTATCGGCGGCGCGCCGGTAATTGATGACGATGACCGCGATCATGCGGTCGCTCCCGCGGCGAGCGTTCCTTCAATCCAAGCCAAGGTCTCGCGCCCTTCCCGACGGTGGCAATAGCGCGCGGCTGTTTGCAGCCCGCCGGCGGTCAGGCGTTGCCGGAGCGCGACATCATCCAGCAGGCGCAAGATCGCGCCCGCCATGGCCTGCGCTTGTCCCGGCGGCGTCAGCAGGGCGTTATCCTCGTGGCGAGCGTATTCGAGCACACCGCCGAGATCGGTCAGCACGCAAGCCGCCCCGCACGCCATCGCCTCCAGCGCGCACCGGCCGAAACCTTGAAACTCCGAGCCGTCCAAGAAAACGTCGGCTCCGGAGTAGAGTTCGGCCAGGCGATCCTGGCGGATGATCAAACCTTCATTGCGAAAACTGAACGGAATCCGCCACCGGTCGAGAAAACGGTCGCCAAACAGGGCGATTTCAACATCGGGTCGGGCGTGTTTGACGGCGGCCAACGCCTCGATGGTTGTTGGGAAACCCCGGCGCGGGGTGCCCGGCCGGGCCATGGCCAGCACCACCGGTCGCGGATTTAGCGCCCGGGCGCGCGGATAAAATTGCCCTAAATCCATTCCCAAGGGAATTTTATCGCTTCGATAGCCGTCCTCCGCCAGCCGGCCGCCCAGCCAGTCCGACATGACGATGCGATGCGGCAACAGCCGATAGCCGTCCCTGACGCGCTGGCGCTGCTCCGGGGCGGTCTCCGGGAAAAACCACGGTTCGTAATCCTGAATCAAATAACCGGCGGCGCGCGTCCGCCCGGTTTTTAGCAGCGCCTGAACCCAGTCGACCGTGTTCCAATGGGTGGCGAACACCATGTCGCTGTCGGGGGTTTCGGCCAGCAGGGCTTCCCGGTCGCGGTAGATCAGCGGGCGGGTGTAGAGCGGACGCCAATCGTGGATCAACGGATCTTCATACAAGGCCGCGACCCGCGCTTCGACCCCTTGGCGGATCAATTCGTTGACCAATTGCAGCACCGACAGCACGCCGCCGGCGACCACCAGGCGGTCCAACACATAGGTGACGCGCAGCCGGGCGGGCGGGGTGAGCGGTTGCGCGAGCGCGCGGCGCGGGCAAGGGCGGCGCGCGGTCGTCGCTCGCAACGCATGGCGCAAACTCAGGCGCGCCAGTTGGGTCAGCGAACGCGGGCCGCGCCACTCTCCCAGCAGTTCGCGCGCGCCTTGCCAGACGGCGGGCGTCGGGTCCCAGCGGGTGGGCAGAGCGAACAGGCGGCGGATCGGTCGCAACGGATCGGCGCGGCGGAAAGCCCGAAATTGGCGGCGGTAGTCCGCGCCCCAACGCTGGTCGAACACGCGGCGGTTGCGCAGGTAGCGCGCCTGGCCATCGCTGAATGAACCGCCGCCGCGATGGAAAACGTAGACGTCTTCCGCCGCTACCGTGCGGAATCCGGCGGCGGTCAAGCGCATGCACAGATCGGATTCCTCGCAATAGCCGTGACCGTAGATCGGATCGAACAAGCCGACATGATCGAGGGCGCTGCGGCGCAACAACAGGCAAAAGCCGACCCCGGTGACCACATCGTGGCAACGGCCTTGGCGCTCGCGGGCCAGATAGGCGTTCATGGCCAGGTAGCTGGCGCCGGGCGCCATCGGTAAGTCGATATTGTCGGCGCGGTTGCTGAGCGGGTTGACCGCCGCGATTCGGGGGTCGGATTCGGCGCAGGCCAGCAAGCGCTCCAGCCAGTTCGGAGCGACCAGGACATCGCTGTTGAGCAACACCAGATACTGGGAGTCGCCCCGCGCCATGGCGCGGTTGCAGGTTTCCAGAAAGCCCAAATTTTCATCCTGACGCTGTAAGGTCACCCAATCGGGCCGCTCGGCGGCTCGCTCGCGCAGCCATGCGGCGACGACCGGATCGCTGGCGTCATCCACGATCAATAGCCGGCAATCGCGGCGCGGCGTGTACGCCATCACCGCGTCCAGGCCGTCGCGCAGCAGGCTCAGGCCGTTATGAACCGGCAAGATGATGTCGGTCATGGGCATTTACAGCATTCCGAAGTCTTCGCGATCCAAGGGTAAATTGACGTTGTAATAAGGGTCGCCGTCGCGCAGGATGGCGGCGTGCCGTTTGCGCATGTAGGCAATTTCCTTGGCGAAACGTTGTTTTTTGCGGGGCGTGTCCTCGTAGCCTCGCGTTTTCGATTCGTGGTGGTAGAGCTCGCAATAAGGGGTAAAGATGTTCAGATAGCCTTTCTCGCGCAGGCGCAGGCAAAAATCCACGTCGTTGAAGGCGACCGTCAAATGGCGTTCGTCCATGCCGCCCACCTTATCGTAAAGCGCTTTTTTCACCATCAGGCACGCGGCGGTGACCGCGCTTAAGTTTTGAATCAGATGCGAGCGGGAAAAATAACCGGGCTCGTCGCGCGGCGCGTATTTATGGGCGTGTCCGGCGATGCCGCCGATGCCCACGATGACTCCGCCGTGCTGCACGGTGTCGTCAGGGTAATACAGCTTGGCGCCGACCGCGCCGATCTCCGGACGCTGGGACTGTTCCAGCAGCGCCTCCAGCCAGTCCGGGGTGATAACTGTCATGTCGTTGTTGAGCAGCAATAAATGCTCGCCCTTGGCATGTCGGGCCGCGAAATTGTTGATGGCGGCGTAGTTGAACGGCGCGTCGTGGCGGATAAAACGGATGCGCGGATCTTTCGCCGCGTAATGGTCCATGGCCGCGAAGGTTTCGGGTTCCAGGCTGTTGTTGGAAATGCCGAGCAGTTCAAAATTCGCGTAGGTGGATTGCTCCAGGATCGAATCCAAACAATTCCGCAATAAGTCGGCATGGTCCCGAAACGGCATCAGAATGCTGATCAGCGGCCGCTGTTGGATCGCCCGCTTGACCCGGTAGCTGCCGGGGTACTGGCCTAGCAGGGCTTCGCCGGCAATGTCGCGCCGGCGCAGGGCATCCTCGACCGCGCGGCGGCCGGCTTCCCATGCGTAATGCTTGCTGTCGAAGCGGGCGGCGGTCGAGCCAGGAATCATCCGCCAGTGGTACAGGATTTTAGGGATATGGTGGATGCGTTCGGCGCCATCGAGCGCCCGCAACAGCAAATCGTGATCCTGCGCGCCCTCGAAACCGTCGCGGAAAGGCCCGGTTCGATCGAGCAAGCTTTTACGATAGACGCTGAGATGGCAGATATAGTTGATCGAAAGAATCAAATCCGGCGAATAGTCGGGTTTGAAGTGCGGCTCCAGGTAGTAGCCTTGCGGCGATAGTTTGTCCTCGTCGGAATAAATTAGATCGGGTTCATGTTGGTGAATGGCCTTGACGACGTGATACAGGGCGTCTGGCGTCAGTTCGTCGTCATGGTCGAGAAAAGCGATGTATTCACCTTCCGCCGAGGCCAGCGCGGCGTTGGACGCGCCAGCGATGCCTCGATTGCGCTCCAGAAACTGGATTTTGTAGCGCGGGTCGTCGAGCCGGCGTAAAACGTCCAGGGTCTCGGGACGGGTCGAACCATCGTCGGCGATGCACAATTCCCAATAAGGGTAGATTTGACGCGCGACCGAGCGGATCGCCGCTTCCAACCAATGCGGTTCGACGTTGTAGACCGGCATGATGATCGAGATCGACGGCTTGCGCGACCAACGTTCGATGTCTTTGCGGCACTGTTCCGGATCGAGGATTTCCTCGCCGGCGCTGTCACCGGCGGCCAGAAAGCGCGACTGATAGGGCCGGACGCCGCTGGCGATCTCTTGTTGTCCTTGCAGCTCGAAATGCTCGCGCCCGCTGGTGAACTCGCCGCGTTCGATGGCGTCGCGGACATCCGGATATTGGGCCAGATAAGCCGCTTCATCGAAATGCTCCTCGGCCAAGCCGCCGTTCGGGTCGAGCGCTTGGGTCTGACGTCGCCGCCAAGCCCGATAATTGCGGACCACTTGGGCGATGTGGTCCTGGACTGTGGGGGTCCGGTGCAGCAAGCCGGCTTTGCGGCCGGTTTCGGCGATGGCGAAACCGGCGCGCCAAGTCCACGACGCAAAGGCGATTTCGGTGTCGTGATGCAAGGTTTCGAACAGGCGTTGGAGCGATTTGAGATCGGACACGCTTTTTTTGAGCAGCGCGTCTTTTTGCCGGAGCGCGGATTCGGTGTTGGCGAGCTGCTGCTGGACCTCGGCCAGTTGGGTGTCCAGCCAATGCTGCTCGCACTGATTTTTGATCAGGGGTTCGTAGCCGCCCAACAAGGCGGCGCGCGCCGGATCGGCCAATAGCGCGCGGTCTACATCCAGATTTGACGCTTGCAGCGCTTCCCACAACGCGCGTTGGTGGGGCGTCAGCCAGACGGAATCCGTTTCAGCTCGCGCGCGATGGTGCTGCAATTCGCTGGCTAAAAAGTCCCGTATCGCCTGTTCGTCAGGCAGGCGCAACCCGTGGACTCCGCAAGCGCGCAGGCTTTGGTAAAGCGCTTGGGCGGTGGCCAGCGGCTGTTCCATCAAGGTTTCGTAACAGACGGCGAAGCGGGGCAGACCGGAAGAGACGAGCAGCGCGCGCGCGTTGTATTCCTCCCATAAGGCCGCGCCGAAATGCAGGGGAAAACGGTCCCGTTTCTCCAGGGACTGAGCGGTGGCGAGCGGATGGCGGGCGACATGGACGCAGATGGGCGTTTCCAGCAGCGGCCGCCACAGCGGCAGCAGCAAGCAAAGCCGGGGGTCTTTCATGACCCACGGTCGATGCTCGTCCATCTCCCGCAAGATGGTTCGGGCGCGCTCTTCGAACTGCTCCAAGGCATCGCCGGGAATGCTCGCCGGATCGACCGCGGAAGTGATATACCAATCGGCGTCCAGCGCCTCCAAAAGCCGTTCGTGGAGTTGCAGGACGTCGATTCGCTCCCAATAACCCTTGGGATTGTCGGCGGTGGCCGGCAGCATCTGATCCTCGGGGCCGAGGTAGGCGCCCATCAGGTTGATCAGCCGGGTGATGGCCGAGGTGCCCGCCCGATGCATGCCAAGAACGATAATCTGCATGTCGTCACTCCCTGGCGTTCATCGGACCGGTTTGCCCGGCGCGTATTGATCGACGACCGCGTCGGCCGGACCGATGGCGCGGATGGCGCCGTGCTCCAGCCAAAGCGCGCGGTCGCACAGCGCCTTGATCGAGGCCGGACTGTGAGAGACCACCAAAATGGTCGACCCGCTACCCCGAAACTCGCGGATGCGGGCCGCCGATTTTTGTTGAAATTCGGCGTCGCCCACCGCCAGTACTTCGTCGATGATCAGCACCTCCGGGCGGATGTCGGTGGCCACCGCGAAACCCAGGCGCGCCACCATGCCGCTGGAGTAGGTTCGCACCGGGGCGTCGATGAAATCGCCGATTCCAGAAAAATCCACGATCCGATCCAACCTGCGAGCAATGTCCTTGCGGCTGAAACCCAGCACCGCGCCGTTGAGAAAAACGTTTTCGCGTCCGGTCATTTCGTAATCGAAGCCCGCGCCCAGTTCCAACAACGGCGCGACCCGTCCGCGCAATCGCAATCGTCCCCGCGTGGGGCGAAGCACCCGAGCGATGACCTTGAGCAAGGTGCTTTTCCCGGCGCCGTTGGGACCGATGATGCCGATGGTTTCGCCCTGTTCGACCGAAAAGCTAATGTCGTTCAAGGCGTTGAAATCGGCGTAGCGGACCCCGCGCCGCTTCAGCCAGCGGATGGCGTATTCCTGGAAGGTGGGAATCCGCTCGTGTGGGATTCGAAAGCGCACCGTCACGTTGTCGATCTGGATCATCGGCGCGCCCGTGCTCACAGCCGGTAGGCCAGTTGGTCGACCCTTCGGGTAAATACGGTCCAGCCGGTCAGCAGAGTCGCTAAAGCCAGCGCCGTGGCGCTTGCGATCAGACCGGCATCAGGAACCGCATTGGCGTAGATCGGCGTTCGAAACAGCTCGATCAGAAGGTAAAAGGGATTGAGCAGCAACCAGTCGTTTAACGGGCCCGGCAACACCGAAGGCGGATACATGATCGGCGTCAGGAAAAATCCCGCTTGAACCACGATCTGATAAATGTCGATAGAATCGGTGAAAAAGACCGAAGCCGTGGATAGCAACAGCGCCAGGCCGAGCGTGAATGCCGTCAAGATTAAGAGGCTAAACGGCAGGAACGCCCAACTGGCGCCGAGCGGATGTTGAAACACGATCATGACGAGCAGCAGCGGCACGATCGAAACCAGGGAATTGACCAGTCCGTTGCCGACAACCGCGACGATATAGGTGGCGCGGGGAATATAAATCCGTTTCAGCAAGCCGCCGCCGCCGGCCATCACCCCCATGGCGTATTGGGTGGTCTGAGTCACGAAGTTCCAGGCCAACAATCCGCTCAATAGATAGATCGGATAGTGAGGCAACGCTGATTGGAACAACGCGCCGAAGGCGATCGCCAGGACGATGGTTTGCAATAGGGGGTTCAGCAGCATCCAGAGAATCCCCAGCAGCGAGCGCTTGTAACGGTTTTTTAGAATGTTGCCGGTCAGTAATAAGACGAGGTCGCGATAGCGCCAGAGCTGGACCAGCTCGTCCACGAACGGCGGCGGCCTTAGATCCGAATCGTAGGCCAAGGCCGCAACTTCAGCGGTGGAGCGCGGGTTCGTCGCGACCGTTCGATCAATCATGCGCCGATCCTTGTTGCAAGCGCCGGTAGACTTCGACCGTCTTTTCAACGCAGCTTTCCCACGAGAAGCGTCGGGCTTGCTCCAAGCCTCGAATTCGGGCCTGCTCGCGCCATGGATGATCGTCCAGCAAGCGTTCCAGTCCTTGGGTTAAGGCATCGACATCTTCCGGATTGGTCAGCAGGGCGGCATCGCCAGCGACTTCCGGCAGCGAAGAGCAATTCGATGATAAGGCGGGCACTCCGCTGGCCATAGCTTCGAGCAGCGGCAGTCCGAAGCCTTCGTATAGCGAGGGGTAGGCGAAGGCGTGAGCGCCGGCGTAGAGCGCGTGTAACTGGTCTTGGGGCACGTAGCCCAAACGGCGGAGTTGGCCGGTGCCTTCCAGCGGGGCCAGATGACGTTCCAATTCGGTGTTGAGCCAGCCTTTCGCGCCGACCAGCGCCAGGGGATGTCGGGCGCGCAGCGCTTCGGGTAGGCGGGCGTAGGCGATGAGCAAGCGAGGCAGATTTTTGCGAGGTTCCAGCGTCGAGACCGCCAGTAAGTATGGAACGGCATCGAGATGGTAACGGCCGAGCACCGAACGTAAATTCGCCGGATCGCGCGGGTGAAAGGCCGGATCGACGCCCAAGGGCACAGTCGTGACCTTATCGGCCGGCACCTTCAGCATGCTGATGATTTCGTGGCGGATAAACTCAGAATCGCAAATGATGGCAGCGGCTTGTGCCAGGGTGCGCGGCATGTTCCGTTCCATGAACAGAATGCGCTCGCGGGGGTGGTGTTGGGGATAATGGAGATAGGATAGATCGTGAATGGTGGCGACGGCCGGGCCTTCAAACGGCAATAGAATGTAGTTGGGGGAGTGCAAGATATATTGCTTCAAGGTGCGGGTTTGCCACAGAAACGCTCGACTGCGCACCGCCCCATAAACGTTTAGCGCCAGCGGTTTGAACGGGATCCAGCGGCGAATTCGGGCGATGGGCCGATTGGCGTCCAGAACGTGTTCGGGGTCTTCGATCCAGCGGTAGGCGGAGTAGAAGCGGGTTTCCTCGATGGCGGGATGCGCCCGCAATCCCCGCGCCAACCGCAAGGTGTACTGGCCGATGCCGGTGAGGGGATGGGTGATGGCGTCGACGTTGAGGATTAGTTTCATGCGGGAAGAAAACCGCTTTCCATACCGGGCGCTCGCGGAGTCGGTGTGACCACTGGATCTACTGGCTTGGTTCAGGCCGACGCTGAAGTGGAATTGCAGTACAGGTTACTTAGAATATCATCGATCCGAAAGACGGGCAGAGGGCCGATCAACCGGCGTAATTTAGCATTATCGCCGATCAACCGGCGAACTTCATTGGCGCGGACGAAAGCGGGATTGACCTTGACCTTGATGGCATGGCCGGCGATTAGGTTCATCCGCTCGATGATATGCCCGAGCGCCACGCCCTGGCCGGAGCACAAATTGACCGTTTCCGCCCGCGCTTCGCTTTCCAGCAGGCGGCGGTAGACTTCGACCACGAAGCGCACGTCGGAAAAATCGCGCACGACATCCAGGTTGCCTAGTTCGATCTCGGGTTCCCGCCGCCGGTAGTGCGCCACGATCTTGGGGATCAGAAAGTGCTCTTCTTGGCCGACGCCGGTGTAGTTGAAGGGGCGGGTGACGATCAGCGGCAGGCGGTCTTCATAGGTGCGGACCATATGCTCCATGGCGAGCTTGCTGTTGGCGTAATGGTTCACCGGAGCCGGACAGACGCTTTCGTCGATGATTTCGACCGGCGGATTGCCGTAAACGTTGGCGCTGCTGGCGATCAGCACCTTTTGAGGCTTTACGCCCGCCGCCAGAATCGCATCCAGCAGATTGAGAGTCCCAAACAGGTTGATGTGATAAATTTCGGCGCTATCGCTGTGGGGTACGAAGGTGATGGCGGCGAGGTGAACGATATAGTCCGGCCGCACCGCTTCTAAAACCGCGCGCAGGGTTTGGGGATCTCGCAGATCGGCTTGGTGTTCGGTAGGTTTTTTCGCCGGGTTCTGGACCAAGCCGTAAATCTCATAACCTGCTTGCGCGAGATGGTCGCCGAGCCAACGGCCGGTAAAGCCGTTGGCGCCGGTGATGAGCACCCGCTTAGAACGAGAACCCACGCTGGTTTCTCCGCAGGTCGGCTTCCACCATCAGACGGCAGAGTTCTTCCAAGGGGGTGGTGGGAACCCAGCCCAGTAGATCGCGGGCTTTCTGAGGATTGCCGCAGAGAATGTCAACTTCGCAGGGGCGATAAAATTTGGGATTGACTCGGACCCGAATCTGGCCGGTCCGAGCGTCGCGACCCTGTTCGTTCTCTTCCTTGCCCTGCCATTCCAGTTGAATGCCCACGGCCTGAAAAGCCAATTCCACGAAATGGCGGACCGGCCAAGTTTGGTTGGTGGCGAGTACGTAAGTATCGGGTTCGTGGTGCTGGAGCATCCGATACATGCCTTCGACGTATTCCTTGGCGTACCCCCAGTCGCGCTTGGCATCCAGATTGCCCAGCTCCAGCACATCTTGTTGGCCCAGATGGATTTTGGCGACGGAATCGGTAATCTTACGAGTGACGAATTCCTGGCCGCGCAATGGGGATTCATGATTGAACAAGATGCCGCTACAAGCGAACAAATCGTAAGATTCCCGATAGTTGACCGTCGACCAATGGGCGAACAGCTTGGCGACGCCATAGGGGCTGCGGGGGTGGAAGAAGGTGGTTTCGGTCTGCGGCATTTCGTGAATCTTGCCGTACATTTCCGAGGTGGACGCTTGATAGAACCGGATTTTGGGGTTAACGATGCGGATCGCTTCCAGCAGGTGCAGCGGGCCTAGACCGGTGATGTGGGCCGTTGTAACGGGTTGTTCGAACGAGACGCCGACGAAGCTTTGCGCGGCGAGGTTGTAAACCTCGTCCGGTTCGGCCTGTTGTAAAACGCGGATACTAGCGCCAGGATCGGTCAGATCGTACTCGACCAACCGCAAGTT
>ERZ761602.1356-NODE-1356-length-44877-cov-6.913034_pt1 | contig 44877 bp, 42 predicted proteins | sample MGYA00512165_ERZ761602 | MGnify/ENA primary metagenome ERZ761602 (study PRJEB28899, sample SAMN02445085) | bioreactor sludge metagenome | biome: EBPR sludge; isolation source: Thorneside wastewater treatment plant | place: Australia: Brisbane, Thorneside...
CGAGCTCGGCGAGCCGCGCTTCCACGAGCGCGAGGGTCTCGTCGCGCAGCGCACCCGGCGCGAGGCCCTCGGCGCAGCGCGCGAGGTAGTAGGCGAAGTCGCCCGGCAGCGAGCCGCCGTCGATCCCACGCAGCTCGGCCCGACCGAGCTCGACGCAGGGCTCGTGCTGCTTCGCGGCGAGCGACGCGCGCATCGCCCCGAGCAGCGCCTCGGCGCGGCGCCCCTCACCGACCAGCGCAGCGGCATCGCGGTAGCGCGTCGCGGCCAGCGCGTGCTCGCGCGCCGCGAAGGCCGCGTGCGCCTCCTCGAGCGCGGTGGTGCCCGGGCTCGCCTCTCGGCGGCTGGCCTGCTCGAGGAAGGTGATCATCTGCTCGAGCGAGGCGCCGCCGCCGTGCATCGCGAGCACCGCGCCGTCGGAGGGGTCGATCACGAAGAAGGTGGGCCAGACCTTCTGCGCGTAACGCTCGACGAAGCGCGCCGACTCGGGGCGATCGGTGTCGATGCTCGCGAAGACGTAGCGATCGGCGAGCCTGCCTAGCTCGGGCTCGTCGAGCACCTCGTGGTGCATCGACAAGCAGGTGTGGCACCAGGGCGCCCAGCCATCGACCAGGAGCAGCTTCGAGCTCCGGCGCGCCTCCTCGAGCGCGGCGTCGAGATCGTCTTCGACGAAGCGAGGCGGCGCGCTCGCTCCGGGCGCGAGCGCGGCCGCGGGTGGCGCCTCGGGCAGAGGCGCCCGCTGCGTGGCCGGGCCGCCGCAGGCACAGAGCGAGAGCAGAGCGGCGAGCGCGAGCGGTCTCATCGGTGCCGATCCATAGCGCGGATGTCGGACGGCGGCCTGCGATGCGCGGCGCCGCGAGAGCGCCGGGCGCTCGTCGAGGCTTCCGCACGGAGCGCGCGGAGGACTACGCTCCTCTTCGAGAGCCACGCCCACCGGCGAGGCGAGCGATCGCCCATGAACGAACGATCCGCGAAGCCCAGCGCCGTCGCGCGCCGCCTCGCCGCCGACCTGAGCGCGCTCGAGCGAGAGGCGCTGCACGGCCCCCACCGCGCCGAGAGCCTCGAGCGGCTCGGCGAGCTCTACGCCGCCGCGGGTCACCACGAGCTCGCGATGGGCGCGTGGCAGAGGCGCCTCGACGCTTGCACCACCGCAGAGGAGCGCTTCGTCGCTGCGCTCGCGCTCGCGCGCGCCGCCGAGCGCTCGCTCGAGCGCTGGCCCGAGGTCATGGAGCGCTACCTGCAGGCGCACCTGTACCGGCCCGAGCACCCTGCGCCGCTCGTGCGGCTCGCCCTGTCCGCCGCCGCGCGCGGCGAGGATCCGATCGCGTGGCTCTTCGCCGCGCGCGCAAGCGAGCTCGACGCCGACTGCGAACCCCGGGGCGTGCTCACGCGGGAGGAGCGCGCGGACTTCGACGCGCTCCTCGAGCGCCTGCGTCCGCGCGACGTACCGCGCAGCCGCTGAGCGCGCGGGCCTCCACGGGCGCTCCACGAAGCACCACGGATTCTCCTCAGGCGCGTCGCAGGCGCGCCACGCCGCGCTGCGAGGCTCGCAGCATGTCCACCGACGAAGCGCCGGCCGCCCGCTCCACGCGCTCGCTCGGGCGCCGCGTGGCCATGCTCGCGCGTCGCGCGCTCTACACGGTCGTCGCCGCGTGCGTCGCCTGCGCGGCGCCATGGGCCTCGCGCCTCTGGCTCGAGCGCGACGCCGCTGCGCTCCACGCGGGAGACCTCGACGCCGAGCGCAGCGTGGCGATGGGCGCCGCGTCGTGGGGGCCCGTGGACACCTCGCACTTCGACACCGGCTCGGAGCTCTACGACCGCGAGTGGAGCTTCGGCACGCCGATGATGCGCGTCGCCTGCCTGGCGCAGGTCGGCCTGCGGCACGCGCCCCTCCGCGAGCAGCTCGGCGCAGAGCTCGACGCGAGCGCCGAGGCGCTGCTCGCCCGGCCGGCGCGCGCCTTCTCGGTGGGGCGCTGGGGCAGCGATCCGCTCGACGCGAGCCGCCTCGACGACGACCACACGGCCTACCTCGGCTACGCGGGCTTCGCGCTCGGCCTCGCGAGCGCGCTCGACCCACGCTGGCGTGGCCCGAGGCGCGAGCTGGCGCAGGCGCTCCGTGCGCGGCTCGCGCGCGCCGAGCGGCGCTGGCTGCAGACCTATCCCGGAGAGGTCTATCCGGTCGACGTGGCCTCGGCGCTCGGCGCGCTGGCGATCGACGCGAAGCTCGAGGGCCGCGAGCTCGAGAGCGATACGGCCTTCCACGCGGCGCTCGCGCGCCTCCGAGCCGCACGCGACCCCGTGACGGGCCTCCTGCTCCAGAGCATCGATCAGGAGAGCGGAGAAGCTCTCGATGGACCACGCGGCTCGGGCACCTTCCTCGCGGCCTACTTTCTACTGCCCGTCGACGCCTCGCTCTCGCGCTCGCTCTACGAAGACGGCGCCCGTGCGCTGTACAGCACCACGCTGGGCTTCTCGGCCATGCGCGAGCGCCCGCGCGGCGACCCCGGCGCGGGCGACATCGACTCCGGCCCCGTGATCCTGGGCTACGGCGTGTCGGCGAGCGGCTTCGCGATGGGCCCGGCGCGTAGCTTCGGCGACCGCGAGCGCTTCGCCGGGCTGTATGCCACGGCCGAGCTCTTCGGCGTACCACAGCGCTCCGAGCGCCACGGGCATCGACACCTCACCGGGGGTCCGCTCGGCGACGCCGTGCTCTGCGCGATGCAGACCGCCCCGACCCCCGTGGAGCTCGCCCATTCGCTCGGAGGCGCGCGATGAAGACGCCGACCTCCTGGCTGGTGTGCGGCTGGGCGCTCGGCATGGCTGGGCTGTGGCTGCTCGAGCTCGCGCTGCTCGCCCTGCTCGACGGCGACGCGCTCGTGGCGGCGATGCTCGCGCCACGGCCCTCGCTCTCCATGCTGGCGGGCGTCGCGGTCGTGCTGATCCGGATCACGCGCCTGGTCGTCGCGCCGGTGCTGCTGGTCTTCGCGGTCGAGCTTCGCTTCGCCGAGCGAGCCCACGCGCGCCTCGCGCGCAGCGCTCCGCTCGAGCGCTGAACGAACCTCAGGCGAGGCGCGTACGGCTCGCCTCGTGCGACAGGAGGCTCGCCAGGACGAAGCCCATGAGCGCCCCGACCGAGTGCGCGAAGAAGCTCACCTGCGGCGTGAGCAGATCGAACATCGTCTGCAGGAGCACGAGCAGCACCACGGCGTAGAGGCGCTTCTTGGCGACGAGCACGCGCTCTCGGCGATAGCCACGCAGGAGCACCGCCGCCGTCGCGCCCACCATGCCCATGATGCACCCGGAGGCGCCGACCATCAGGCCAGGCTCGGTGCCGAGCTGGGCCACCGAGAGCACGTAGAGCACCGTGCCGGCGAGGCCGGAGGCGAGGTACACGAGCGCGAAGCGCCCGCGGCCGAGCGCGCGCTCCACGAAGGGCGCGAGCACGAGCAAGCCGGCGACGTTCATCGCGAGGTGCAGCGGGCCGTAGTGGAGCAGGAGCGGCGCGAAGAGCCGGTGGTACTCCCGAGCTTCGATGACCGACGGCGGCCAGAGCGCGCCGAGCTCGAAGAGCACCTCCATCTCGGTGCTGCCGCCGCGCAGCTCGGTGAGCACGAACACGGCGAAGAGCACCGCGGCGACGCTCCAGGTGAGCCAGGGCCTGCTGCGCGTGGCGTCGCCGACGACGAAACGATCTTCCTGCTCGATGCGCGCGGCGATCGCGTCGAGGCGCTCGCGCTGCTCGGCCGTCGGGGGATCTCCGAAGAGCGCCTCGCTGCGCTCGAGGTAGACACGCGCCGAGCGACGCACGGCGCCGTCGCGCGCGGAGCAGAGCGCCTCGAGGCGCGCGCGCGCCGAGGCGTCGCCGCTGGCGAGGCTCGCCACGGCGGTCCAGAGCTCGACGAGCTCGGCGGTGAGGTGCGGCAGCTGCGCCTGCATGAGCCTGCGCACGTCGTCGACGCGACCGGCCATGGCGAAGAGCAACAGCAGCGCGATCGAACGCAGGGTCGCGAAGGGCGCCGGCCCGAGCAGGCGCTCGTGGCGGAGGAACCAGGCGATCATCGCGTCGCGGCGCCCGAGCTCCGCGTAGGCGCGCATGCCGGCGACCACCAGGGCCGGGTTCTTCGCGACCGCGTCGTCGCCGAGCGAATCGACGATCTCCTCGGCCTCGCTCCAGCGCTCCTCGAGGCGCAAGAGCTCGAGCCGTGCGTCGACGGCAAGCTCACCCTTGGCCTCGACGGTCTTCCTCAGGATGGCGCAGGCGCGCGCCGTGTCGCCGCGCTCGACCGCCGAGAGCACCGAGAGGCGCTCGAGCGCCTCGCGCATCGGTCGCATCGGGTGGATGAGGTAGGCCACGAAGGCCAGGCGCTCGGCGAGCACGTAGCGCTGCCGATGCAGCGCCACGACGACGAAGCGCATGAGCAGGTTCGGCAGGAGCGCCAGCACGAACCACGCCGCGAAGAGCCAGGGCCCCGCGTGCACGCCGATCACCAGATAGCCCAGCGCCGCGGCGAGCGTGAAGCCGAGGCCGAGCGCCGCGAAGCTCCAGCTCTTGCGGAGAAGCGCCCGCACACCCGTGAGCAGCGAGAGCAAAGCCACGAAGACGAGCAGCGGAAGATCGAGATCCATGCGGCTCAGCGCCCCTCGCGCCGGGTGGCGCGGCGCTTCGGTGGGTGGAGCGTCGCGAGCGTGGAGCCGAGCCCGTCGGAGCGGAAGGACGCGACCGCGGGGTGCCGCTCGAGCTGCTTCTGCACGCGCGTGCGCTGCACACCCTTGCCACGACCGTGGATGATCCTCACCTCGACGTAGCCCTTCTTCCTCGCCTCGAGCAGGTACTCCTCGACGACGGAGGGGATGTCGCGGGGCGCGTAGTGATGCAGGTCGATCGACTCCTCGATCGGCATGACGACCGGCTCGTCGCTCGCGCCTCGTTCGGGCTCGTCGTCGAGCGAAGACGGCAGGCGCGCACCCGGCGGAGGCGCGAGCAGCCATGCCCAGAGTCGAGCGAGCCAAGCCACCGCGCGAGGTTTGCACGTCGGGCGCGCCTTGGCGAAGCTCTTGCGCGTGCCTCGCGCCGACGCAGCGCAGTGGTGCGCCGCGCCCTCGATCGAGCTAGCTTTCGCGCCCATGAAGACGACTCTTCTTCTCGCTTCTCTCGTCCTCGCGCTCGGCGCCTGTGGCTCCTCGCCCGCCGCACCTCCGGCCGACGCCACCGCCACCGACACGGCGCATCACGGCAACATGGACCACCCGCCGCCCACGCCGATCCCGGCCAACGCGGTGTTCAAGGCGCCCGGCGAGGCGACGATCGGCGACAAGTCGACCTGCCTCGTGTCGAACGAGGAGTTCCTCGTGACCGACAGCTCGCCGAAGGCCGAGCACGAGGGCAAGACCTACTACTTCTGCTGCCCCGGCTGCGACTCCAAGTTCAAGGCCGACCCGGCCAAGTACCTGAAGAAGCCCGAAGGCACCTGAGCGCTTCTTTGCTGGCCCTGCCGCGGGCACCGGCGAAGGTCGGGGCCCGCGGCGCACACGTCGAGGGAGGAAGGCGTGGCCGAAGGCGGGCGCGAGCGGGTCATCGAGGCGAGCTCGCTCGAGAAGATCTACCGCATGGGGGAGGTGGAGGTGCGCGCGCTGCGTGGCATCGACTTCGCGCTCGCCGAGGGTGAGCTCGTCGTCTTGCTCGGCGCTTCGGGCAGCGGCAAGTCGACCCTGCTCAACATCCTCGGCGGCCTCGACGTGCCCACGAGCGGCGACGTGCGCTACCGCGGCCGCTCGCTCGCCGACGCCGGCGACCGCGAGCTCACCCAGTACCGCCGCCACCACGTCGGCTTCGTCTTCCAGTTCTACAACCTCGTGCCCGCGCTCACGGCGCGCGAGAACGTCGCGCTCGTCACCGATCTCGTCGACGACCCGATGGACCCCGCCGACGCGCTCGAGCTCGTCGGCCTCGGCGAGCGCCTCGACCACTTCCCCGCCCAGCTCTCCGGCGGCGAGCAGCAGCGCGTCGCCATCGCGCGCGCCGTCGCCAAGCGCCCCGACGTGCTGCTCTGCGACGAGCCGACCGGCGCGCTCGACTTCGAGACGGGCCGCCTCGTGCTCGACGTCATCGACAAGCTCAACCGCGAGCTCGGCACGACGACCGCGGTCATCACGCACAACGCGCCCATCGCGCAGATGGCCGACCGCGTGGTGCGCCTCGCCGACGGCCGCGTGGTGCTCGACGAGCTGAACCCCCGCCGCGCCCACGTCGACGAGCTGAGCTGGTGAGCGTCCTCTACCTCAAGCTCTTGCGCGATCTGAAGCGCACCTGGGCGCAGGCGCTCTCGATCGCGCTCGTCGTCGCCGCCGGCGTCGCCACCTTCGTCTCGCTCGTCGCCGCGCACCGCTCGCTCCTGCTCTCGCGCGAGAGCTTCTACGATCGCCACCGCTTCGCAGACGCCTTCGTGCGCACCGAGCGCGCGCCCGAGTCGGTGCGCGGAGAGCTCGAGGCGATCCCCGGCGTGCGCGCGGTCGAGACGCGCCTCGTCGAGGTGGGCTACCTGCCGATGCCGGATCTGCAGCAGCCCGCGAGCGGCGTGATCGTCACGCAACCTCGTGGGACCGCGCCGATGCACGAGCTCTACCTGCGCGAGGGGCGCCTCGCCGAGCGCAGCGGTGAGGCCGTGCTGCACGAGGGCTTCGCCGGGGCGCACGGCATCAGGCCGGGCGATCGCATCCCCGTCGTGATGGGCGGCACGAAGCTCGACGTGCGCGTCGTCGGTACGGGCATCTCGCCCGAGTACGTGCTCGCGATGAACAGCCTCGAGGGCATGCCCGACCCGAAGGGCTTCGCGATCCTCTGGATGACGCGCGAGACGATCGGCGCGGCCTTCGCGAAGGACGGCGCCTTCGACGACGTGCTCTTCCGCCTCGAGCCCGGCGCACCCGAGCGCGAGGTGCTCGACGCCATCGACCGCGTGCTCGAGCCCTGGGGCGGAGGCAAGGCCTACCCGCGCTCGAGGCAGCTCTCGCACTTCGTGCTCGACGGCGAGCTCATGCAGCTACAGCGCATGGCGCAGACGATCCCGGTGCTCTTCTTCGCCGTCGCCGCCTTCCTGCTGCACGTCGTGCTGAGCCGCATCGTGCAGATCGAGCGCCCCGAGATCGCTGCGCTGCGCGCCCTCGGCTACGGCTCGGTGCGCGTCGCCTTCCATTACCTGCAGCTCGCGCTGCTCATCGCCTTCGTCGGCTCCGTGCTGGGCCTCTTGCTCGGTGGTTGGCTCGGCAAGCTCTTCATGGGCGTCTACGGGGAGTACTTCCAGTTCCCCGATCTGCGCCTGAGGCTCGAGCAGAGCCTCGTCGGCGTCGCGATCGGCGCGAGCCTCTTCGCGGCCACGCTCGGCACGCTGTCGACGCTCGTCTCGATCGCCTCGCTGCGCCCCGCCGAGGCGATGCGCCCGCCCGTGCCACCTCGCTACGGTCGCGGTGTGCTCGAGTGGCTCGGCCTCGGCGTCTTCCTCGGGCCGGCCGGGCGGCTCGTCCTGCGCGAGCTCAGCCGCCACCCGATCCGCACCGCGCTCTCGGTGCTCGCGATCTCGCTCGCATGCGGCCTCCTGGTCACCGGCCGCTTCTTCAACGACGCCTTCGAGGTCTACCTCGAGTTCTCCTTCGAGCGCGCCCAACGCGAGGACGTCGCCGTCACCTTCGTGGGCCCCCGCCCTGCCCGCGCGCTCCGTGAGCTCGCCCACATCCCTGGTGTGCGCCACGTCGAGGGCTACCGCGCCGTGCCGGTGCGCTTCACGGCGGGGCAGCGCTGGCGCGATGGCCTCATCCAGGCCTACCCCGAGGGCGCCACGCTGCGGCACCTCGTGGGCTGGCCCGACGGACCGGTCGAGATCCCGAAGGACGGCCTGCTCATCACGCGGCACCTCGGCGAGCTGCTCGACGTCGAGCCTGGCGAGGTGCTCGATCTCGAGATCCTCCAGGGAGAACGCCGCCATCGCAGCCTCGTCGTGCTCGGCTTCTCCGACGAGCTCATGGGCCTCGGCGGCTACATGGGCATGTCGAGCCTGCACCGCATGCTCGGCGAGGGCGAGGCGGTGACGACGGCCGCGCTCTCGGTCGATCGTGAGAGCACCGACGACGTCGTCTCCAGGCTGCGCGACCTGCGCGGCGTCGCGGGCGTGAGCCTCCTGCGCAAGATGAGCGAGCAGGTGCGCAGCCAGAGCGAACAGACGACGGGCTTCACGACCCTGATCCTCACGATCTTCGCGGTCACGATCGCGGTCGGCGTGCTCTACAACCACGCGCGCGTCGCGCTCTCGATGCGCGCGCGTGAGCTCGCGAGCCTGCGCGTGCTGGGCTTCACGCAGCGCGAGGTCGCGACGGTGCTCTTCGGCGAGCTCGGCGCGGAGACCTTGCTCGGGCTGCCGCTCGGCATGCTGCTCGGCAAGCTCATGGTCGCCGGCATGGTGAAGGCCGTCACACCCGACGAGTTCCGCCTGCCCGCCTACGTGCAGACCTCGACCTACGCCTTCGCGGCCCTGGTGACGGTGCTGGCGGCGATCCTGAGCGCCTGGTTGGTCCGAGGGAAGATCGAGCAGCTCGACATGATCGAGGCGCTCAAGACGAGGGAAGGATGAGCGACGAACCGAAACCGAGCCCCGCGCTGAAGAGCCGCACCCCCGAGGAGCGCAAGCTCGCCGAGCGCAGGCGCAAGCGGAGGACGCTGCTCGGGCGGGTCGTCGGCGCGCTCGTCGTCGCCGGCATCGTCGGCCTCGGCGTGGTCGCCTACCGGCCGAGCCCGGTGCCGGTCGACGTGGCCAAGGTGGCGCGCGGCGAGCTCGAGGTCGTGGTCGAAGAAGACGGCCGCACACGCGTGAAGGATCGTTTCGTGGTGAGCGCGCCCATCGGCGGGCGCATCGCGCGCATGGAGCTGCACCCCGGCGACACCGTCGCCAAGGGCACGGTCATCGCGCGCGTGCAGCCGCTCGACTCGCCGCTGCTCGACGCGCGCACCCGCGATCAGGCCGAGGCGCGCCTGCAGGCGACGCTCGCCTCGCGCAGGCAGGCCGACGCGACGATCGCCCGCGCGAAGCTCGCGCTCGCCGACGCCGAGCGAGAGCTCGCCGCCGCGAAGGAGCTCGCGAAGGGCAACGCGCTCACGCAGCGTGAGCTCGAGCGCGCCGATCTCGTGGAGAAGACACGCAGGGAGGAGCTCGCCAGCGCCGAGTTCGGCGCGAAGGTCGCCGTGCACGAGGTCGCGATGGCGCGCGCGGCGCTCGAGCGTGTCGACGGCAAGGGGCCGAAGCCTGGCAAAGAAGGGCCGGGCGACGAGCTCGTCGTCACCTCCCCGGTCGACGGCCGCGTGCTGCGCGTGCTGCGCGAGAACGAGGGCGCCGTGCAGCCCGGAGAGCCGCTCGTGGAGATCGGCGATCCGAGCGCGCTCGAGGTCGTCGTCGACGTGCTCACCGCCGACGCCGTGCGCATCCACCCGGGCGCGCGCGCGTCGATCCTGCGCTGGGGAGGGCCGAAGGCGCTCGACGCGCGTGTGCGCCTGCTCGAGCCGAGCGCCTTCACGCGGGTCTCGGCCCTCGGCGTGGAGGAGCAGCGCGTGAACGTCGTGCTCGAGCTGAGCTCGCCGCGCGAGGAGTGGACGCTGCTCGGCGATGGCTACCGCGTCGAGGCGCGCATCCTCGTCGACCGCGCGACCGACGTCGTCACCGTGCCGGAGAACGCGGTCTTCCGGCAGGGCGAGCTGCACCAGGTCTACGTGCTCGAAGAGGGCCTCGCGAAGCTGCGCGCCGTGAAGCTCGGGCTACGCAACGGCGTGCAGGCCGAGGTCACCGATGGGCTCGGCGAAGGCGCGGAGGTGCTCGTGCACCCATCGGATCGCGTGAAAGACGGCGTGCGCGTCGAGATGCGTTGAGCTCCGCGGTGCGGCTCGCGGCGCGACGAGACCGTGCGCGCGCGCCGTCGGGCGTGGACAGGGCCCTGCGCCAGCGCTATCCCGCGACGCATGCGTGCATCGACACTCCTCCACACGGGCCTCGTCCTCGGAACTCTCTCGATCCTCGCCGCCTGCGGCGACGACACCGGCGGCACGGGCGGCTCCAGCACGAGCAGCACGACCACCACGACCACGACCAGCACCACGACGACGACCAGCGGCACCGGCGGCGCGGGCGGCGAGGGCGGCGCAGGCACGGGTGGCTCGGCGGCCGGAGGCAACGGCACGGGTGGCGAGGGTGGTGGTGGCGTCGGCACGCCTGCCGATCACCTGCTCATCAGCGAGATCGGCTTCTCGCCGGTCGCGAACGAGTTCATCGAGATCTACAACCCCACGGCTGCGGCGATCGACCTCACCGACGTCTACCTCTCGGACAACTCCACCTACCACCAGCTCGCCAGCGGTGGGGCCTGGAGCCCGATCACCAACAACCCAGGCACCGATTTCCTCGCGCGTTTCCCCGCCGGCACCACGATCCCGGCCGGCGGCGTCCTCGTCATCGGCTTCGACGTCGGCTACTTCGCCGCGTGGAACGACTGCCCGGACTTCTACATGGGCACCGAAGCATTGAGCTGCAACGGTGGCATGGTGCCCGCCATGCTCGCGACCGAGGCGGGCAGCATCACCAACTCCTCGAACCTCTCCGACTCGCGCGAGATGGTCGTGCTCTTCACCTGGAGCGGCACGGTGGGGCAGACGCTGAAGGATATCGACTACGTCACCTGGGGCTCGACCTTCGAGAACGGCACGCGCGCCGACAAGACCGGCGTGGCCGGCTACCTCGCCGACACCGCGCCCGCGCAGCAGTCGGGTGCACCGCTGCACGATCCGCTCGGCAGCATCGAGCGCTGCCAGTTCGAGACCGGCGAGGATCTCTCGGGCGGCAACGGCATCACGGGCCACGACGAGACGAGCGAATCGCTCGCGTCGAGCTTCGTCGTCGCCGGCACGCCTTCGCCCGGCACGAAGAACGGCTGCCTGCCCTGAGGACAGGGCGCGTCAGCGCCTCGGCGAGCCCGCGAGCCCAGCGCTCGTGGGCTCGTCTGCTTCCATGAGGATCTGCTTCGCGTGCCGCGCGCCGCTGCGTGTCCGCTTCCGCCAGCATCTCGGCTCCTGAGCGGCCGGTTCCGCCACCGAAGGCTCGAGCCGCGCGCGCGAGCGCAGGAATTTCGAGGTTTCTCCTGCGCCTCTGCGCTGGTGCGGCCCTTGCAAACTGGATACGCAGATCCAGTTCTTCGGCCTGCGTGCTGCCGTGCAGCGCAGCCACTCACCTCAGGAGCAAGACACCGATGGCCCTCGACACCCAGCTGCTTCGCTCGAGCTTCGAGCTCGTCGCCACCCGCCAGCCCGAGCTCACGCTCCGCTTCTACGAGATCTTGTTCGAGCGCTACCCGCAGGCGAGGCCGCTCTTCCGGCGCAACCCACGTGAAGAGCAGGCGAAGATGCTCACCCAAGCGCTGGTGGCGGTGCTCGACCACCTCGAAGACGCGTCGTGGCTCGAGGAGACGCTCGGCGCGATGGGCCGCAAGCACGTCGACTACGGCGTCACACCGGAGATGTACGACTGGGTCGGCGCATCTCTGCTGGCGACGCTCGCCGAGGTCGCCGCCGACGACTGGAACGACGCGACGGCCAAAGCCTGGGGCGAGGCCTATGGCGCGATCGCCGGGCTCATGTTGAAGGGGGCCGATCAGCCGAGCTGAGGGGCGCGCTGCGTGCGAGCCCGTCCTCGGGTCGGCTCAGACCCAGGGCGAGCTCGCTCCGAGCCTCGACCTCGCCTCGCTGCGCGCGAGCATGAGCGCGCGCTCGAAGGCCTTGCGATCGTGCAGCACCGTGACGGGCCTGCGCAGCGCGAGGTTGGCGACCGACAGCCCCATCGCGAGGATCTTCGAGCGCACGAGCACCGTGGTCGCGCGCAGCACGTCGAAGTTCGCCTTCGTCCACTCGGTGAGGCGGAACCTCACCTCGCTGTCGTAGCCCTTCGCCTCGTCCCAGTCGTCGAAGATGACGATCCCACCATGTCGCTCGATGACCCGCTCGAAGTAGCCGATGAGCGCCTCCGCAACCTCGATGCTTCCGTGCCCCGAGAACACGGTGAGCACGACCCCGGGGGCCACCTCGCGAATGGACAGCCGACCACGATCGGTCACCAGCTCGAACGCGGGTGCGAGATCGACGTGTGGGTCCATCGTGCCAGGCTATCGCGAGAGACCAGTCAGGGCGAGCGGGCGCGCGCATGAGCGCCCGAGCCCGGGCTCGCTCGACAGCCTCCGGCCCAGCGCCTAGCCTCTCCTGGCGTGCGCGCTTCTTCCTTTTCGTCTTGCCCGGGTCGCCTCGGCCTCGCCAGCGCGGGCCTCGCGCTCGTGCTGTGCGGCTGCTCTCTGGTCGAAGACCTCGACCCCTTGCAGTCGGGCGGCGGCGGCGCTGGTACGACCTCGAGCACGAGCACGACGTCGAGCACGACGTCGAGCACGACGAGCGCGGGCGGCGGCGGTGAGGGCGGAGGCGGCGGTGGAGCACCCGATCCCTGCGTACCCACCCAAGGCTGGCTGGTGAGCTGCGGCCTCGCAGCACGCTACTACCTCGACGAAGCAGCGAGCGGCTCGAGCCCCGCCTTCGCTCTGGACGCCGCGAGCTCCCCGCTCGACCTGCCCATCACCTACGCGACCGACCTCAGCTACACGGAGGTAGCTGGGCAACGAGGCCTGCGCTGGGCAGTCGCCGCTGAAGACGGCGGCCCCGCGGTGGCGATCGCCGGCACCAAGCTCCAGAACCTCCACGGCGCGCAGGCGGCGTCGATCGAGGTCGTGGTCGACATCGACGAGGCGACCTCGAGCACCTCCCGACTCTGCAACCTCGGCGCCGGACCGTACTCGGCGCTCGCGCTCGGAGCCGACCTGCCCGAGGTCGTCGAAGACGTGCCCATCATCGGCTCGCCGGTGCGCGTCGAGGTCCGCGCGCGATTCGAGACGGCGGACTACACCTACGTCGGCTTCCCGGTCGCGCTCGGCCAGCTCGGGCGGGTGGTGCTCCACGCGGTGGTCGACGCGAGCGAGGCCGCCCCCGTCGATCGCGTCCGGCTCTACGTGAACGGCACACGCGTCGCGCGCGACGAGATCTACAGCGAGGGTGGCAACGGCATGGGCCCGCAGCAAGGTGAGCTGCTCTGGGTCGAGGAGACCGAGACCTTCAGCATCGGCAACCGCACGCTCGGGCAGCGCTCGCCCAACGGCACGATCTACTACACGGCGCTCTACGCTCACCCGCTCGACCAGGCGCAGATCACCCACAACGTCGCGCAGCTGCTCGCCGACGACGACGCACCCTGAGCCTCGAGCGGCGCCTCGTGGAGCACGACGACGCGGCGCGCTACGCCGCATTCGTTGGAGCCGCGACGGATCAGAGCGTCTGCGGGTCCGCGGCCGAGCCGAACCAGACGTGTGCGTAGCCACCCTGCGCGCCGCAGCCCATCGCGGGCCACGGCGCGTAGTTCGCCCACTGCCCTTGGTTGAGGATCACGGCGTTGTGCGCGGAGCTGCCTTTCCAGAGGTCGAGCGCGGAGGCCGGGTTGCTGGTGCTCGCGGAGATCTCGAAGCCGCTCTGTTGGTAGCGGTTCGGGCCCCAGCTCGCCGTGATCTCGCCGGGCTTGTCCCACATGCACTGGGCCTGGGCGTGGTCCGGCGTGTAGCAGCAGCCCGAGTAGAGCGACGGGTTGCTGTCGGACCAGCTGTGCATGTTGCAGTTGCCCGTCAGCGTGCCGGGGTTGTCGTCGAGATCCTTCACGTGGGTCTCGGCCACCGTCGTGAGCGCGACCGAGATCGGGATCGGCGCGAGCCCCTCCTCGACGCGGTACGCGTTCACGAGCTCGCAGAGCGTGAGCGACGCGGGCCAGAACGCCGACGCCGCAGCGCCGCCCTCGCCACCTCCACCACCCTCGCCGCCTCCACCGGCCGACGTGCCCGTGCCGCTCGTGCTCGTCGAGCCGCCGCCTGCCGTGCCGGTGCTGCTGCTCGTGCTCGTGCCGCTCGTCGCGCCCGTGCCACCACTGCCACCCGCGCCGCCCGCGTCATCGCCACATGCGCACAGCGCGAGGGAGCCGAGCAGCAGGGTCGTGGGAAGGTACGAGATGGAACGAAGGCGCATCCCGAGAGGATACGCCTTCACCGCCACGCGGCGAGCCCCGACGTCGCCGGGCGGCCTCCCGGCTCGACGTCGTTCAGTGCGCGTGCTCGCGATCGAGGCCCGGGTGCGAAGGATCGCCCGGCTCGTGGCGCGGGTTCGCCGTCTTGCGGCTGCCGTCGCGGCCCGTCATCGCCATGAGCAGATCGCGCTCGTAGATGAACTGCTCTCTGGAGTCGTAGGGCACCGCGTGCATGCCGGTGTCCATGCGGATCGCGTCGCAGGGGCAGGCCTCGACGCAGAAACCGCAGAAGATGCAGCGCAGCTCGTCGATCACGAAGCGCACCGGGTAGCGCTCGTAACCGTGCCGGCCGCTCTCCTCGTCGTACTCACCGGCCTCGATGTGGATGCACTGCGCAGGGCAGGCCGTCGAGCAGCAGAGGCAGGCGACGCAGCGCGGGGAGCCGTCGTCGCGGATCGTGAGGCGGTGCAGCCCGCGGAAGCGCTCCGGGTAGGGGCGCTTCTCCTCGGGGTACTGCAGCGTGGTCACGCCGTCGCTGAAGCCCTCGAGCACCGGGTCGCTCTTCTGACCGAGGACCATCTCCTTCGTATTGCGGAAGAAGGTGCTCATCGTCTGCGCGAGGCCTTTGGCGACGGCGGGCAGGTAGGCCTGCACCTCGAAGTCGCGCTTCGGCCGCGCGATGACCTTCGTGGTCAGCTCGGTGCCGCGCGGCTTCGTCCAGGGCTTCGTGCTCTCGGGTGCGTGGGTGCTCATGGCTGTACGTCTCGTGGAGCGTGCGGAGAGTCGGGGTCGCCCGGCGCCACCCAAGGGGCTGCGCCGGGCCTCGGGGGCCGCTCAGGCTTGCATCGGTGAGGCCTTCACCCCACCGGCTGCGGCCGCGAAGCGCGTCGAGGTCGAGTGCAGGAAGCGCGTGCGCTCCACCGGGCGGAGCAGCAGCCAGACGAGCGCGATCGGCGCGGCGAGGAGGAGCAGCGCGACCACGGCCTGGCTGAGCTGGCCGAGCAGCGCGAAGCCCTGCTGCACGCCCGGGCCCGCCTGGTCGATGGCGACGACGCCCACGCCGGTGATGACGAGGTTCGCGATCGCGAGCGGGAGCAGCTTCGTCCAGCCGAACTTCATGAGCTGGTCGTAGCGGAAGCGCGGCAAGGTCCAGCGGAAGAAGACCTGGAAGAAGGCCATGAGGATGGTCTTGCCGAAGAAGGTGAGGCTCTGGAGCACCGTCACCGCGACGTGGTTCATCTTGTACTGGAAGAGGACCGTGTCACCGATCTGCACCAGCACGCCGTCGGCGTAGAGGAAGGGCAGCGAGTAGCCGCCGAAGAACAGCGTGATGAGGATCGCGCTCGAGGTGATGACCTCGACGTACTCACCCGCCATGAACATGCCCCACTTGAAGCCCGAGTACTCCACGAAGTACCCGGCCACGATCTCGCTCTCGCCCTCGGGCTGATCGAAGGGCACACGCTTCGTCTCCGCCGCGGTCGCCGCGAGGAACATGAGGAAGCCGAGCGGCTGCACGAACACGCCCCAGGCGTTCTGGTTCTGCCAGTCGACGAGCGGCTGCAGGCGCAGGGTGCTGGTGATCACGAGCAGGCCCATGATCGACAGACCCATCGCCACTTCGTAGCTGACCATCTGGCTCGCGGCGCGCAGGCCACCGAGCAGCGAGAACTTGTTGTCGCTCGACCAGCCGGCGATCGCGGCGCCGATGACGCCCGTCGAGGAGATCGCGAAGAGGTAGAGGATGCCGACGTTGAGATCGGCGATCTGCAGCGGCACCGCGTGGCCCGCGCAGATGGCGTCGCGCGTCATCACCGGGGCGACGTGCGCGAGGTCGGAGAACTCGAAGAGGCCGTTCTTGTTGGCGTCTTCGAAGCAGAGCACGCTGCCGAAGGGCACCACGGCGAGCACGACGAGCGCGGGGAAGATCGCGATCATCGGCGCGAGCGAGTGCAGGAGCTTGTCGGCGTTCTTGGGGACGAAGTCCTCCTTGAAGATCATCTTCACGCTGTCGGCGAGCGCGTGCAGCGTGCCGGCGAGGCGCAGGCCGAAGGTGCCCTTCGGGATGCGCATCGCGGCGTAGATGCCGATGGCGGCCATGAGCGCGCCGAGCAGCGCGCCGACGACGCGCGCGCCGGTGTACACGCTCGCCGCAGGCAAGAGGCCCGCCGCGAGGCGCTGCGAGAGCAGGCTCGTGACCGCGATGCCCGCGCCGTGCGCGAAGAGGCCGGCGAAGAAGTAGCTGCGCGGCAAGGTCGAGCCGATGGCGGCCTCGAAGGCGTTGAGCGGCCCCTTCACGTGCACGCGCCAGGAGAGCACCACGAGGTGGAACCACACGACGAAGACCGTCAGCTGCAGGCCGAGCGCCATGCGCTCCATCGCGGCCGCGGGGCTCGCGGCGCCGCCGATGCCGAGCGCCGCGACAGCGCCGAGCAGGAGGCCGGGCGTGGCGAGCGCGCCTTGGATGACGAAGCTCGGGAGGTTGATCACCGCGCGGTTCGGGCCCACGCGGTGCTGGAGCATCGCGGACTGCCTGCGGTCGGCCCACGTGGTGAGCGCCGACATGTTGAGGCAGAAGCCGATGATGACGAGGATCTTGACGAGCGCGAGGACGACTTCGACCAAGCTCACGGGCGAGCCTCCTGGGCGTCGGGTGCGGAGGGAGCGCGCGTGGGCTCGGGGGCCATCGCGCGCCTGATCTCGGAGAGGCGCTTCCACTCGGTCGCGAAGCCGAGGCTGCGGCCGAGCTGTGCGACGAGCTTCCAGCCGGGCTGGGCGTCGCCGCGAGGAGCGAGCGCTCGCTCCGACACCTGGGCCAAGCCCTGCTTGTTGACGAAGGTGCCGTCGCACTCCGCCCACACCGTGGCGGGCAAGAGCACGTTGGCGACCTTCGCGAGCGGCCCCTGGTGCGAGGCCACGACGAGGACCTTCTTGCCGCGCAGCGCCGCGATGAGCTCCGCCGCCTCGACCTCGACGTCGCTGCCGAGCGCGATCACGTAGTCGAAGGCGTCGGCCTTCGCGATGAGCTCGCTCATCGGCTTGGGCGGCGTGTCGGCGGCGAGCTGGAGCACACCCGCGGTGTTGGGGTTCTTGTCCTCGCTCATGAGGATGTCGTCGCCCTTGCCGAGCGGCTTGCCGGTGACGAAGAAGCTCTCCGCACCGATGAAGCTCTTGGCGAGCGTGTAGAGCGCGAAGTTGTCTTCGAGGGAGTGCTGCGCGCTGAGCACGACGGCCACGCGCGCCTTCTTCGACTCGAGCTTCGCGAAGACGCTCTTCGCCTCGGCGAGCGCGTCTTCGAGGCTGACCTTGGCCCCGCCGACGAGCGCGCTCGTGATGCGGCCTTCGACGGCGCGTTTGTACGAGAGCATGCCCTCGTCGCACATCCAGTACTGGTTCACCTCGGCGTTCTCACGCGGGCGGTGACGGTACGGGGTGTTGTTGCGCGGGTCGAAGTCGAGGAAGGCGTTGCAGCCCGTCGAGCAGCCCTGGCACACGGTACGCGCGCTGCGCAGGAACCAGACGCGCGCCTTGAAGCGGAAGTCCTTCGAGGTGAGCGCGCCGACCGGGCACACGTGCTCGGTCATCAGGGTGTAGTCGTGGTCGAGCTCGCGGCCCGGCGAGACGGTGATCTCGTTGAGGTTGCCGCGCTCGCGCACGCTGAGGACGGGATCTTTCGCGACCTCCTCGCTGAAGCGCACGCAGCGCGTGCACACGATGCAGCGCTCGGCGTCGTACACGATCGTCGGCCCGAAGCTCAGGGCCTTGGGCTTGTGCACGACCTCCTGCTTCATGCGCTTGCCGCTGCGCTGGTGCTGGAGCCAGTAGTCCTGCAGGCGGCACTCGCCCGCCTGATCGCAGATCGGGCAGTCGACCGGGTGGTTGAGCAGGAGCAGCTCCTGCACCGCGGCGCGCGCCTTGGCGACGTTCTCGCTCGACTCGCTGAGCACGTCCATGCCGGGCGCACACTGCTGCTGGCAGGAGGGCTGCAGCTTGGGCTTGGAGTCGGGGACGTAGTCCTGCTTCTCCGGATCCCAGCGCAGCACGTCGAGGCGCATCGCCGGTCGCCCCGCGGGCGGCGGCAGCTCGACGAGGCACATGCGGCAGTTCGCCGCGACCGAGAGGCCCGGGTGCCAGCAGTAGTGCGGGATGTCGATGCCAGCGCGGTGGGCCGCCTTGATGATGGTGTCGCCCGGCTCGAAAGGGATCTCTCGCCCGTCGATGCGGATGATGTTCGGCGGCTTGGTCGCTTCGCCCTGGGGTGCCTGCGCGGTCATGTTCTCGGTCTCAGTGGTCGCACTCGCCGCCGATCATGTTCAGCGAGCCGAAGGTTGGGACGACGTCGGGGATCATGCCTCCGACGATGAGCTGCTCGAGGCCCTGCACGACGGCGAAGCACGGCGGGCGGATGCGCATGCGGTAGGGCGTGCCGCTGCCGTCGGAGACGATGTAGAAGCCGAGCTCGCCGTTGCCGCCCTCGGTGTAGGAGTACACCTCGCCGGCGGGCACCTTGATGCCCTCCATCACGATCTTGAAGTGCTGGATGGTCGCTTCGATCGTCGTGTAGACGTCTTGCTTCTCGGGCAGGATGATGCGCGGGTCGTCGACGTTGATCGGCCCGTCGTCGGGCATCTGCTCGAGCGACTGCTCGAGGATGCGGATCGACTGACGCATCTCCTCGCCGCGCACCATGAAGCGGTCGTAGTTGTCGCCCGTGGTGCCGACCGGCACGTCGAACTCGAGGCGGTCGTAGACGAGGTAGGGGTGCGCGCGGCGCACGTCGTAGGCGCAGCCGGTGGAGCGCAGGGTCGGGCCCGTCCAGCCGAGCGCGATCGCGTCTTCCTTCGAGATGGCGCCGACGCCCTCGAGGCGGTCGAGGAAGATGCGGTTCTTGAGCAGGAGCTTCTCGCCGTCGGCGACGAGCTTCATGACGACCGGCAAGGTCTCGCTGACCATGCGCTTGAAGAAGGGCGTCGGCGGCTTCGCCATGCCGCCCACGCGGCCGAAGCTGTGCGTGAGGCGCGCGCCCGTCTCCTCTTCGAGGATCTCCCAGATCATCTCGCGGGCGCGGATGAAATAGAGGAAGGGCGTGAAGGCGCCGAGCTCCATCGCCATGGCGCCGTTGCAGGTGAGGTGGTCGGCGACGCGCGCGAGCTCACCGAGCATCACGCGGTAGTACTGGCAGCGCTCCGGCACCGTGATGCCGAGCAGCTTCTCCACCGCGAGCGCGTAGCCCACGTTGCAGAGCATCGGCGAGACGTAGTTGAGCCGGTCGACGTACGGGAACACCTGGTTCCAGGTGCCGCGCTCGCACATCTTCTCGAAGCCGCGGTGCAGGTAGCCGATCTGCACGTCGGCCTTGGTGATGGTCTCGCCCGAGAGCTCCACGACGATGCGCACGGTGCCGTGCATCGCCGGGTGGCTCGGGCCCATGTTGAGCATCATCGGCTCGGCCGGCAGCTCGAGCTCGCTCTCGTCGAGATCCTGATCGATGGGTTCCATGTCTCGGTGATGCTCCCTGGATCAGCCTTCGCCGCGCGCGGGCAGGGTCTTCTTCGACTTCTTCTCGGCGAGCGCGCGCGCCTGGACCATCTCGGGGTCGTCGCGGTGGTACTCGTGCGTCTGCCGCCCGAAGCTCATGCCCTCGTCGGGGCCGAAGGGCGGAAGCTTCTCGAAGTTGCCTTTGCGGAACTCGATGAGCGGCTGGATCTTGTTGGCCGGGTAGTCCTTGCGCAGCGGGGCGCCCTTGAACTCCGGGTACATGAGGATGCGCCGGAGGTCGGGGTGGCCGCGGAAGACGATCCCGAACATGTCGAAGGTCTCGCGCTCGAACCAGTTCGCGCCGCGCCAGATCTGCACGACGGAGTCGATCTCCGCGCCCTCGCCGTCGGGGTCGCCGACGCGCGACTTGATGCGGATGCGGTGGCCGCGATCGACCGAGCGCAGGTGGCAGACGACCTCGAAGCGCGGATCGCGATCGGGGTAATCGACCGCGGTGAGATCCGTGAACATGTCGAAGCTGCAGCGGTTGTCGGTGCGCAGGAAGCGCGCGACGTCGTACCAGCTGGCAGGGTCGACCACGGCGGTGTCGTCGCCGAGGTGGGAGTGGGTCTCGAGGATGGCCTCACCGAAGCGCTCGGTGAGCAGACCCAGGACGAGCTTGCTCATGGAGTCTCTTTCGAAGTCTTGGGGCCCAGCCGGAGCCGGTCTGCGGCGATGAGCTCCTGCGCGCCGGGCACCGGATCGGTGCGCGGCTTCACGATCGCGGGCGTGCGATCGCCGCGGGCGATCTTGTCCTGCAGGAGGAGCAGGCCGTCGATCACCGCCTCGGGCCTCGGCGGGCAGCCGGGCACGTAGATGTCGCAGGGGATGATCTTGTCGATGCCGGCGACGGTCGTGTAGTTGTCGTAGAAACCACCGCAGGACGCGCAGGTGCCGAAGGCGAAGACGTACTTCGGATCGGCCATCTGCTCGTAGATGCGGCGCAGCACGGGGGCCTGGCGCTGGCTGATCGTGCCGACGACCCAGAGCAAATCGCTCTGGCGCGGCGAGAAGCGCGGCGCCTCGGCGCCGAAGCGCGACATGTCGAAGCGCGGGCCGGCGAAGGACATGAACTCCATGCCGCAGCAGGCCGTGACGAAGGGGTACTGGAAGAGGGAGTACTTCTTCGCCCAGTTGACGAGCGCGTCGAGCTTCGTGGTGGCGAAGCCCTGCTCGGATCCCTCGAGGACGCGTGTCTCGCTCATCGGTCCCACTCCATGGCGCCCTTCTTCCATTCGTAGACGAGACCGATGGTGAGCAAGCTGAGGAAGGGCGCCATCAAGAGCAGCCCACTCCAGCCCGACTCACGGAAGCTGATCACCCACGGGTAGAGCAGCACCACCTCGACATCGAGCACCACGAAGAGGATCGCGGTCATGTAGAACTTGACCGAGAGCCGTACGTTCTTGGTGCCGGTCGAGTCGGAGCCGCACTCGAAGGGCATCATCTTCTCCGGGGTGGGGTTCTTGGGCCCGATCACCGAGGAGAGGACGAACATCACGACGGCGAGCACCGCCGCGATGAGAAAGAGGAGGAACAACGGTACGTAGGTGGCCATGTTCCGTAACGTTACCTTAGCGACGAGGTGTTTCTGCGACGAGGTCTCGGGGCGACCACGTGTGTCGGTGGGATCAGCCCGACCGAGAGCGCAAACGCCGGGAATTCGAGCCGGCAGGCCGGTTCGGGCGCGGGGCGGATGTAGCCGCGCCCGTCGAGCGAGTCAATCGGAGGGAGGGACGCACCGTGCGAGCGAGCCCGCATGTGGGGCTGGAGGCACGCTTCGTGCATGGATCGGCGTTGCGCCAGGAACGGGCGGGCAGGGCCCGGGAGGCGCCCGGAGTGGCTCTACCCTCGCGGAGCGCCGCCTCGGGCTGATAGCGTCGCGCGCTGTCCAGCTCGAGCTCGCCGATGGGGCCAGCTCGGTCCACCGGAGGTCTCATGGAAGTTTGGGGTAAGCGCCTGGGGTCGTGGTTGAGCGTCGTGACGGCGCTGAGCGTCGGCAGCGTCGTGGTCGGCTGCGACAAGAAGGCGGACGCCGAGGCCTCGGCCGAGAAGGAGAAGCGCTCGAAGGCGAGCGACGACGAGGAAGAGGACGAGGACGACGGGAAGAAGAGCAAGAAGAAGAAGAAGGGCAAGAAGGACGACGACGGCGAGAAGGACGCCAAAGACACGGCAGCCAAGCCCGCGGGCACGCCGGTCGACGCGGCGCCCGCGGTGACGGGCAACACGCCCCCTGCGGTGCCGGTCACGGATCCTTCGCTGCAGACCTACCCGGACCTGCCCAACAAGATCGCGGACAACTGCCAATCGCCCTACGTGATCATGGCGACGGCGCCCGAGAGCGTGGGCGTGGACTACCCATGGACCTGGTCGCGCCAGGCCATGCTGGCGAACCAGCAGTTCAAGGTCGTCGCGGGCACGCCCTCGGCCGTGGGGCAGGTGAGCTTCGCGACGCACTTCGCGAGCGCACGTTACAATTTCGCATGGGTACTCGTGGCGCAGTGCCACGATGGTGGGACGTGCAACAAGCTGGCTTCGATGTACAAGGCGGTCGTGCCGGGCTCGCAGTCGCAGGCCTTCTGCGGCGCCTGGCCCATGGACCTGAGCCCGGCCACGATGAAGAAGCCCGTCTTGCGCGAGCTCGGCGACCCGCAGAACAGCCTGCCGCAGTCGAGCGATACGATCGGTCAGTGCGCGCGCCTGCAGGCCTGCAGCGTGGCGATGGACCCGCCGAACAAGGCCGGCAAGGAGAACATCGGCCTCGAGTGCCAGAAGGCCCCGAGCAAGTTCAAGCGAGAGTGCGCGGCGAAGTACCCGTGCAGCGAGGTCATGGCCTGCCTGGGCGGCTGAAGCGCGCAGCTCTGGGCGTGGTAGCCTGACAGCGCATGTCGGCTACCGCGCCCGCGCGCGCCACCTGGGAGGATCTGCTCGCCCTCGGCGAGGGGGCGCGCGCCGAGGTGATCGCCGGCGTGCTCGAGCTCGCGCCCGCGCCGCTGCCGGAGCACGCGCTCGCTGCGGGCAGCCTCAACCACCTCGTCGGTGGGCCCTTCCACTTCGACGGTGGGGGCCCGGGCGGCTGGTGGATCCTCGCCGAGGTCGACGTCAGCCTCGGGCGTCACGACATCGTTCGCCCGGACGTTTCGGGCTGGCGCCGAGAGCGCCTGCCTTCCCCGTGGGGCATGCGCCCCATCGAGGTCGTGCCGGACTGGGTCTGCGAGATCGTCTCGCCCTCGTCGGCTCGCATCGACCGCGTGAAGAAGCGCGCCCTCTACGCGCGCGCCGGGGTCGGCCACTACTGGATCGTCGACGTCGCGGCGCGCACCGTGGAGGCGCTCGCGCTCGTCGACGACACCTGGCGAGACGCGGGCTCCTTCGACGAAGACGAGCCGGCGCGCATCCCGCCCTTCGACGCGATCACGCTCGAGCTCTCGAGGCTCTTCCCGCCCGAACAGGCGAACCCCACCGAGTGACGGTGGGCGCGGGCGCTCAGGCCTTCGCGCTGAGCACGAGCCCGCGCCACTTGGTGAGCGAGCTGCCGAGCTTCTCTTCGATGGCGCGCATCTCGGGCACGAGCTCGGGCTCGTCGACGCCCGAGGAGCGTGCCTCGCGCAGGCAGGTGAGCGCAGCGAGGTAGCGCTCGCGCGCGAGGTAGGCCTTCGTGAGCATCGGCCAGACCTGCTTGGGCTGCGCACCCAGGCTGATCGCGCGGCGCAGGGGGCCGATCGCCTCGCCCGGCCGATCGGTCGCGAGCATGGCCGAGCCGAGCCTGCGGAAGAGCTCGCTCGCGATGGGGCCGTCTTGGGCGTACTGGATGCCGAGGCGCAGCACCTCCTCGCCCTGCGCGGACTCGCCGAGCTCCACACAGGCGGTTCCGAGCAGGCCGAGGCCCTTGGCGATGAGCGAGCGTGCCTCGGGCGCGAGCATCTGGCCCTCGGGCGTGCGCAGGAAGATCGCGAGCGGCGCGGGCCAGGCGGCGAGCAGCTGCAGCACCCGCGCGTGCTCGCCTTTCTCGGCCGCGAGCTCGGCTTCGCCGACCTTGGTGAGATCGATCGCCGAGCGCTGGCCCATCTGGGCGCGCTCGAGCTCCTCGCGGATGTGCGCCCGCACGCGCGCCCGGAACTCGACGAGCTCGAGCGTCTCCTCTTCGCCGTCGTGCAGGCAGACGAGCAGGCTCACGTTGCCGCGCACGATGAGCTTGCGCAGGCTGTAGCCGTAGATCGGCGCGAGCAGCAGGTAGCGCACGCCGATGTGCTGCTGCAGGCCCTCGACGTCGCCCTCGGACTGAGGCGCGGGCGCGTGTACGTCGTCGGTGAGCAGGGCACCGACGAGGCGGTGTCGGAAGTCGGCGAGCGTGAGGCGCTGCGGCTCGTCGGGGTCGGCGTCGTCCTCGCTCGCGGCGCCGACGACGAAGTCGACGATGGTGTTGTCGGGTGTGCGACGGTCGACCGTGAGCGCGGTGATGCGCGCGCCGGTGATCATCGAGAAGGCGAAGAAGGCCTCTCCGACGATCTCGCAGAGAGCTTGGAAGCTCCCGATACCTTCGCCGATGCGCTCGAACCAGCCGTCGGTACGGACGGCGTCGAGCCCGAATACGCGCTCTTTCGGCATGACTTCCGTTGGGGGACCTTTCGTAGCCTCGCACGGCCCGACCCGAACTGTCACGCCGACTGAGCGCGCTGGGGCGTGGGGCGACCGAAATTCCTGGAGGGCGCTCGGAATCCCGCGTGGCCCTGCGCCGATGCGCAGGGCTCGGGGCTCAGCGGAGGGGGCTCAGCAGGCGCCGGCGCAGCCCTCGGGCGTGAAGAACCAGAGGCCCTTGCGCGAGCTGCAGGCGTCTTCGTCGAGGTCGGGGATGCAGCAGCTCGCGGCTTCGCCGCCGCAGTGCTTCTTCACGAGCGCGTTCTCGTCGCGGATGCAGCAGTTGCCGCCCTTCGACTTGAGGTACTCGGCCTCTTCGGGGGCCTCGGGAGCCTCGGGGGCCTGCGGCGGCTGGAAGAGATCGCAGCCACCCGCGACGACCGCGAAGGCGCTGAAGGTGAACAGGGCGCACCAGGCTCGAACGTGGCTCACGGCAGTCTTCTCCTCGTGGCAGGGCCCGGACGCTCACGACGCGGGTGCCGGCACGAGCGAGCATCCCAGAAAACGGGGCGGGAGGGCTACTTCATGGCGCGCGACCCTGGAACGGGGCGGGACCAGTGGCGGCAGACGGGCCTGACGCCGCAGCCTTCGCAGGCGACGGGATCGCGGCGCGAGGGGCAGCGCTGGAGCATGCCGAGGTGGCAGAGCGCGAAGTCGTACTTCACCGGATCGAGGGGGTCGAAGCGCGCGAGCGCCTGGGTCACGTCGAGCGCGGCGGCGAAGCTCGGGGTGGCGCGCTCGGTGAGGCCGAGGTTCAGCGCGAGCTTGTGGATGTGCACGTCGAGCGGCATCACGAGCAGGCTCGTGGGCACGCGCCAGAGGCCGAGGTCGATGCCGTCGGCCGGGCGGACCATCCAGCGCAGGTAGAGCATGAGGCGCTTGGCGGCGCTGCCCGAGGCTGGGCTCGTGAGGATGTGTTTGCTGCCGTGGGAGCTCCTGCGATCGAGGCCGCCTTCGCTGCGGATGCGTGTGACGAGCTCGTCGACGGCCGTGACGAAGCCCGCGCCCTCGGCGAGATCGCGCTCGAGCTGCGCGCCGAGTGAGCCCTGCGCGCGTTGCACGCGCCGCGCGCCGAGGAGCAGCGCCGCGACGTCGCCGCCTGTGTAGACGCGGTGCGCGAAGCCCGTGAAGCGGCGGCGCGTGAGCGCGGCGTCGTCGAGCGCACGCGCGGGCGCGGGCCCGAGGCGCTCGAGGGCCTCGGCGATCTTCGCGCGCAGCGCCTTCACGTTGCCGAAGGCCATCGACGAGGCGAGCAGCGCCACGAGCTCGACGTCCTGGGGATCGGTGTAGCGGTGCGCGAACTCGACCGGGTCGGAGGCTCGCCTCGCGTCGACGTCGCAGCTCTCGCGCACCTCGTCGAGCGCCGCGCCGAGCGCGGCGAAACGCGCGGGCGCGAGCGGCAGTGAACGACGGCGCGGTGACGAAGGAGCGGGCACGGAGCTACCAACAGCGTAGTGCGGCGCGACGAGCCAGTCGCGCGAACACTCGCAGCGCGCTCACTCCGCCGCGGTGCCGACCGCCGCGTCGAGCAGCTTGCGCAGCGCAGGATCGCCGCGGCGATCGCTGGGCACGAAGGCCACGGCGCTCATGTAGCCGACGGCGAGGAACACCGCGGGCCCATTCGCGTCGGCGACGAGATGACCATCGCTGAGGTTGCCCTCCACCACGACGAGGCCGTCGCGTGGCAGGGCCCTCATCACACAGCCCGAGGCACGCGCGCGGTAGGTCATCGAGTCGCCGATCACACGCACGCCGATCCTGCGCGCGTCGCGGTTCGCGCTTTGTCGCCACGGCGGATCGGGCATGAGGATGCCCATCGAGCATTCGTCGCCGGCGCGGCCCATGCCGCGAAAGACGAAGAGAGGCCCGAGCATGCTGAGCTGCCCGCTCCCGCCCTCGAGCTCCACCCACGGCACGGTCGACACGGGCGGAGCCAGCGCGGCGTGGCCGTCGCGCGTGCGACGCGTGACGCCCTGGGGCGTGGTCTCCACGAGCGACGCGCCGTCGAGAGACCAGCGCGACGCGGCGAGCTTCTCCGGCAGCTGCGCCGGATGCACGACGTCGAGCGCCGCGCGCTCGGTGCCCCCGTCGTGGCGCACGACGAAGCCGTGGATCTTGCGATCGTGCCTCGCGAACAGCCACATCACGCCGTCTTCGTCGATGGCGAGCGCGGCGTAGCTCCCGAAGCGTTCCTCCTCCTCCTTGGCGCTCGCGTTCCAGTACACGCCCACGCGCTCGTGTGCGGCGGCCGGTGCGCTCGCGACCGCCGAGGGCGCGGCGGAGGGGGAGGCAGGCAGAGCGACCGTGGCCGGAGCGGTCTGGTGCTGCGGATCGGCGGCGCCACAGCCCAAGGCGAGCAGCGCGAACATCGGCATCACGACCCGCAGCATGCGGCGAGCAGACCACGGCCGATCGAGCGTCGCCAGGGGCGAGAGCGCGCGCTCAGGCGGGCGCGCGCAGAGTCGAGTGTTCGCGCTCGCCGGGTGCACCTGCGTTGGGCATGGCCGGCGCCGGTCGCACCCACCAAGCCAGCGCCAACGCAGAGACGACCGCGATCGGCACGTGGAACATGCTGAACATCAGACCCAAGGAGGCGCCAAACAGCAGCGCGTCGATGCTCGGTTGCAGCACGCCGAACACCGTGGCGAAGACCACCACGGGCACCGGCACCGCCACGATCGTGAGCGCCAGCTCACGCCCACGACGCAGCTGACGCGCGAGCCAACCGAGCCCGGCGCCGATGAGCAGCGTGGGCGCGAGCGCCACCGCGGCGAGCATCGCGACCACGGCGTGGTTCTCAGGCGTGTCGTTCGCGATCCGGCTCGTCAGACCCGCAAAGACGAGCAGCGCGACGCAGAACACCACCTGGGAGACGAACGCCACGACCGCGCCCTTGATCGCCGCGGTCGTGCTCGCATCGCCCGGCTCGACCGCGAGCCTGCGCGGCGCACGCGCGTCGCGCCAGCTCGCGACGAGATCGCGCGCGGCCTCGGGCCAGTCGCCGTGCTCGAAGCGAAAGCCCGACTCGAGCAGCCTGCCCGGCACCACGCGGCGGCTCTTGAGCAAGAGCTCGGTGTCGGTCCTGAGGAAGAAGGCGCCGATCTCGGCCATCCACGCCGTGGCGGGCAGCCCGAGGCCACGGCCGTAGGCGCGCCGGATCGCGGCCATGAACTCGCCCTGCGGCAGCGGGTTCGGCGCGGCGAGGTTCACCGGCCCTTCGAGATCGGCGCGCTCGACCAAATGCACGACCGCGCTCACGAGGTCGCGCTCGTGGATCCACGAGACGTACTGCGCGCCTCCCGCGACCGCGCCTCCGAGGCCCGCGCGCACGAGGCCGAGCAGCACGTCGAAGATGCCGCCGCGATCCGGGCTCATGACCATGGCCGTGCGCAGCGCGAGCTTGCGTGTGTAGGGTGTGTCGGCCTCGGCGAGCGCAGCCTCCCAGGCCTTGGCGATCTCGACGCTGCGCGCCCAGTACGCAGGCGCGTCGGGCTCGCTGCCGCCGATGACGCCGGTGTGCTCGTCGTTCGGCGCGCCTTCGCCGTGCGCGTAGATCGTCGCGGTGCTCATCTGCAGCCACACTCGCGGCGGCCGCGCGGCGCGCGCGATCGCCTCGCCGATCACGCGCGTGGAGTCGACGCGCGAGGCGCGCATCTCGCGCAGGTTCGCTTCGGTGTAGCGGCAGTTCACGCTGCGGCCGGCGAGGTTGATGACGACGTCGGCGCCGTCGAGCTCGGCCGCCCAAGGACCGAGCGTGCGGCCGTCCCACGCGACGTGGCCCTCGCGCGCCGAGCCAGCCCGGCTCAGCACCACGATCTCGTGGCCCCGCTCGGCGAGCCCTCGCCGCAACACCGCCCCGACCTGACCCGTGCCGCCGGCGATGAGGATCTTCATGGCTTCCTGCCTTTCGTGCGATGCGCGTGGAGGCGCATGCTCAGCGAGGCCCAGCAGGCGCTTGCCCCGTGTCGTGGGCCTCGGCTAGATTTTAGGTAAACATGTTTAGCAAAACACGCAAGGCCCCGCCAGGCGATCCCGAGCCGCGCCGCCGTGGGCGCCCGAGCGGGCCCACCGAGCAGGGCGAGGCCACGCGCAGGCAGCTCTACGAGGTGGCCGTGCGCCTCATCAGCGCGCAGGGCTACGAAGCCACCACGCTGCGCGACATCGCGCGCGAGGCCGGCGTGAGCCCCGGCCTGCTCTACCGCTACTTCCCGAGCAAACGCGCCGTCGTGCTCGCGCTCTACGACGAGCTCTCGGCGGCCTACGCCGAGCGGGCCTCGACGATGGAGCCGGGCCCCTGGCGCGAGCGCTGCCTGCACGCGGTGCGCACGAGCCTCGAGGTGCTCGGGCCCAAGCGCAAGGCGCTCAGCGCGCTCGGCGGTGTGCTGCTCGGCTTCGGCGACGACGGCCTCTTCGCCAGCACCACCGCCTTCTCACGCTTGCGTGTGCAGTCCGTCTTCACACGCGCCGTGCTCCAGGCGAGCGACGCACCCGAGCCGGCCACGGCCGAGGCCCTCGGGCGCCTGAGCTACGTCGCGCACCTCGGCGTCCTGCTCTTCTGGCTGCTCGACCAGAGCCCCGAGCAGCGCGCGACCCGCGACTTGCTGCAGCTCCTCGAGAGCACCCTGCCCTGGGCCTCGGTGCTGCTCTCCACCGACGTCGCGAGCGAGGTCGTGCTGCTCGCCGACGAGCTATGCCGCGAGGCCATCTTCGGCGAGGTGGTGGAGGAGTGAGGGGGGCGTGGTGGCAGCAGGCGCGCGAACTGCGTTCCCGAGGTGTCGCCGTGGGCGGGCCGCGTCGGTGCTCGACGGGGTTGTTGGTGGACCACGATCCGAGACATGATCGCCGAGGAACCCACGCGAGGGATTGGAGGGTGAGCGCATGATGAAACGTCGTCAGCAACAGATGACCGTGGCGCTGGTCGCGCTCGTGGTGTTGCTCTCCGCCTCCGCTCACGCAAACCAGACGTGGCCAGCCCCGTCCACGGGGAGCAACACCGCGCTGCGGGCGGCGCGCCAGCAGCTGGGGGGCTCGCTGGCGCAGCACCTGGGGCAAGGGTGGTCATTCACGGTCGAGACCTGCGAGCTCAAACAGTCCCAGGGCGGCACGGTGACGACCGCGTGGATGCGCGAGGCGACGGGCATCTTCAGCCTGAACCTGACGGGCGCGTGGCTGGATTGTTCCCCCGGCATCACCGGCTCCGGGCTGCCTCTGTGCATCACGCGCCAGAACGCCCAGGGGCTGGGTCGTATGCAGCTCTTCAACCCCGAGGAGCTGAGCTGGCGCACCACCCGTGCCGCCCACCTCGCCTACAAGGTCCACGCGCTGTGCCAACTGGGGGCGCAGGCGACCGCAGAGCAGGTGCGCGCGGCCTCGGAGACGAATGGCAGCGGCTCCAAGGCGTACGTGCACAAGCTGCGCTCGGGCCTGCTGGGCCAACTGCGCTCGATGGCGCCGATGTACGTGCAGAGCTACTCGGCGGACACCTGCGTGGTGGGCGGTCAGCTCGCGGACGGCGCGCGCGTGCAGATCCCACTCCGGAAGATGCAGATGCGTCCGCCCACGCAGACCGCTGCGGGGCGCGCGGTGAACATGCAGTGCTCGGGCAGCGCGGCGTGTATCGCGGTCGCCGGGGGCGGCGCGCGTGCGCAGGCCAGTTGGCTGGTCGCTGGCACGAGCGCCCAGCAGGACAACTTCGTGCGGAGTCTGACCGAGCTGCAGCGGCTCTGCATCTCGGACGATGAGCTGCCCCCCGTGATCAACTGAAGCGTGCGCCCCTACCCCGTCGAGCAGGCTCGGCGGCGACGCTTCGTCGCGAGCAGCGCGACGGCGACCCCGAACCACGGCGCCCACGGGGACTCGCTCGTGCGCGTAGCCGTCGCGCAGCCGGCGCAGCCTCCGCCACGCGGTGTGTTCACCGGTGCGGCAGGAGGAGGAACCGCATCGGTCGGCACGGCGATGGGCTCGATCGTCGGCACCGCATTCGGCGCGGCGAGGTTCGGCGGCGGTGTCGAGGCGCCCGGCGGTATCGCGCTGGGCGTGCTCGAGGCCGCCGGCGTGGTGGGAGGCGATACGAAGGGCGAGCCCGCGGTGCTCGGCAAGCCGTGATATCGCACGAAGGGCGTGCCTGGGATCAGGGGCGTGCCTGGTTTGCCAGGGGGCGCACCGGGCCCGAGCGCGGCGATCCAATCGGCGCGCTCGCTGGCGAGCTCGGTGCCGCCACAGAGCTCCGCGAAGACCAATTGGTTCAGAGCCCTCTCGGTGTGCAGCATCGTGGCGAACACGAGGTATCGCTTGCCGTACTCGAACCTCGCGCCGGTCATGCCGCCACCCATCACCTGGACCGACTCGGGCGAGCCGCCCTTGTGCACCTGCTCGACTCGGAACCAAGTGATCGTCAGCTCGTGGGAGGGCCGCGACCAGCCTGCCGTGCCCACGAAGATCAGCTCCGCGCGCTCGCTCGACGATCCGAGCTCGGGCGGAACGCACGAGGTCGCGTGTGCGCGCTCAGCGAGTGAGAGGCTCAGGCTCGTGAGCGAAAGCGCGATCGCCACGACGAGCGAGCGACGCGGCCTCGGGTGGGGCATGTCGGAATGGTACGCGCGGGCACGAGGCGTGGCACCTGGCGCGCGCGGGGGTGAAGAGCTCGAGACAGGAACCAGACAGGACATCGTGGACACTCTCGGGACTCGGTCGACGTCCTCCGGTGCTGATCCCGGGTGGCCCGCGCGAGCGTCGACGCACCGATGACTGCCTGCCTGCGGGGGACTCTGGTAGAAGCATCACCGTGCCGTGCACGGATCCTGTCCGTATGAGCTGCGATCGCCGAACGAACCCCACCCGAGGTGCGCGCGCCGCGACGCTCTGCGCTGCCACCCTGGCCACGCTCGGCTACGCCGCTCCTGCACGCGCCCAGAACACCGAGCCATTCTACTACTCGGAGGACGCCGCGAAGGTCGCCGGGGCCGTCGTCGCGCGCCCCGGCGACAGCGCGGCGCTCCATTACAACCCAGCTGGGCTCGCCTCGATCACGCGCGGGCGCGTATCGGCCAATGGCAGCGTCTTCGGGCTGCGCGTGCGCAACTTCGACGACGCCTTCCAGACGACCTTCGGTGGCATCGACGAGCAGCTCGACCTACGATCCACCGACGTCGTCTCGGCCCCCAACGCGCTGTCGGCGAGCTTCCACCTGGGCAGCGTCACCTTGTCGGCCGGGCTCTTCGTGACCGAACGCGACGTGCGCCAGGCGAGCGACGACCTCGTCGACGCGCCCGTGCCCGATTACCCCGGCGGGCTGTATACGAAGCGGGTCGAGATCCAGCGCGATCTGACGAAGTACCACCTCGGCACCGGCCTCGGCTTCGAGCTCGCGAAGGGTGTGCGCCTGGGCGCCGCCGTGTTCGCGACCTACCGGACGGCCGCGTCGATCGCGCAGTACGCGCTCGGCGGTACGCTCGACGGAGGCAGCCTCTACGAGAACCTCTCGTACAACAGCGTCGAGACGCGCGTAGGTCTCTTCGGCACGGTCGGGCTGCAGGCCGACCTCAGCGATCGCGTGCACCTCGGGCTCGTGGTGCGCTCGCCGGAGGTGCTCCTGCACTCGAGCGACACGGGCGGCGGCGTCTACAGCTACGCGAATACGCTGCCGGGCGCGGCGGACTCGGAGTTCTACCTGCTCGAGTCGACGGGTCTGCGCGCCGCTGGCACGCTCGCCGTTCCTCTCTCGGTCACGCTCGGAGCGATGGTCCAGCCGACGGACGGGCTCGAGATCTCGGCCGAGGCAGACCTCTACACCGGGCTCGACAACCCCGAGCTCGCGCTCGACCGAAAGCTCACCGTCAATGGTCGCGTGGGCGTACGCGGCAAGGTGTCGAAGGAGGTCGTGCTCGGCGGCGGGCTCTTCACCGATCTGTCGCCCGCGAGCGAGCTCGGGGCCTTCTTCACCGACGAGCGCGTCGATTGGTTCGGCGGCACCCTCGGCATCACCCTGCTCACGCCGCTCGCGCTCGCCTCACGCCCCGACGACGAAGAGGGCATCGTGCTCTCGACCACGCTCGCGGTGCGCTATGCCCTCGGCACCGGGCAGGCGCGCGCCTTCTCGTTCGGGGATCTCGAAGACGAGACCCCGGCGGTCGACGTCGTCTACCACGAGGTGATGCCGTTCTTCGGGTCGTCGATCTTGTTCTGAGTGGAGATGCGCTCCTGGCGCCCACCTCGCTTCAGGCGCGGTGCAGCTCGAGCAGCGAGATCTCCGGCGCCGCGCCGACGCGCATCGGGGGCCCCCAGTAGCCGGTGCCCCGGCTCGTGTAGATCAGCGTGTCGCGCAGCCGCTCGAGCCCCGCGAGGAAGGTCTGGTCGAGGCGCACGAAGTAGCCCCAGGGCCAGATCTGACCGCCGTGGGTGTGCCCGGAGAGCTGTAGTCCGACGCCGTGATCCGCCGCCTCGAAGGCCTGCTTGGGCTGGTGGGCGAGCAGGACCAGCTCGCGCGAGGGGTCGCGCCCGGCGAGCGCGCGGGCGAGGTCTCGGCCGTGCCCGCGTCCGTACACGTCGGCGCGGTAGTCGTCGACGCCCGCCAGGTCGAAGGAGGCTTCGTCGGTGCCGACGGAGACGCGCTCGTTGCGCAGCACACGAATGCCCAGCCGCTCGAGCTCGGCGATCCAGGCGTCGGCGCCCGAGTAGTACTCGTGGTTGCCGGTGACGAAGTAGACGCCGTGCTTGGCGCGGATCGCCGCGAGCGGGGCGACGTGCTCGCGCAGCTCGTCGACCGTGCCATCGACCAGGTCTCCGGTGATGGCGACGACGTCGGGCTCGAGTGCGTTGATCTGGTCGACCACGCCTTGGAGGAAGCTGCGACCGATCGTGGGGCCGACGTGCACGTCGCTGATCTGCACGAGCTTGAAGCCGTCGAGCGCGGCCGGGAAGCGCGCGAGCGGGACGCGCAGGCGCTCGACGATCACGCCCGCGTGCGCCGACCACGCGCCCACGCCACCGAGGCCCACGGCGAGCACGCCAGTCGCGCCTGCGAGCAACCGGGCGAGGAAGCTGCGCCGCTCCGGGTCGACGAGCCCGGCTGCGCCGAGGGCCGCTGCACCTCCGCGCAGGAGCTCGCTCGACAGCGTGAGGAAGAAGGCGAGGATCACGAGGCCCATCCACCCGAAGGACACGTACGAGATCAGCGATGCGACGGGGCGTGGAAGGGCGCGCGCCGCGAAGAGCCCACCCACCATCACCACCGCGCCCACGCCGAGCACCCACGCTCCGGCGCGCTCGAAGGCGGGGCCGAGCCCCGGCGTCTTCACGAGGCGGTAGTAGAGGTAGCCGTTCAGCCCGCCGGTGATCGCGAGCATGACCACCAAGAAGAACGCCGTATACATCCAGCTGCGCATCGAGCCTCCAGCGCCGCCTCCCTAGCGAGCGCGACGAACGCAGAAGCTAGCGTCGGCGCCCGCCAAGTCGAGGCGCCTTCGTGCGGCTTCACAAAGCTTCACGTAGGAGGCGCGTCGGGCTTGGACCTCGCTGCCTCGGGGCGGTTGCCGCCTCCGTGGATCGAAGCTCGGCGCGAGGAGGTCGAGCGCGTGGGCGAGCTCGTCGACGAGGAGCGCCGCGCGCTGGTGATGTTCGAGCGGGTGTTCGTCGACGGGTGAACCGGCACCTAGGGTTGGTCGTCCCGCTCTTCGAGCAGCGCGACGTCCATGAGGTCCTTTCGTCGCCCGGCCGCGCGTTTGTTCTTGATCAGCGCATCGCGCCCGATCACCTCGAGGGGGATGCCGTGGAAGCTCGTGCTCATGCGCGAGCTCCAAGCCTCCTCGAACGTGACACCGTCGACGCCGGTGAGCAGGTCGATGCGCCAAGGCTTCCTCCCGAGCATGAAGACCTTGTCGGGCTGGGTAAGCTCCGCAGCAGTGACGAGGCCGCCGAAGCCGAATCGCTCGAGCGCACGCTCGAGTCGCGCAGCGTTCTCGGGCGTCGCCTCGACGAACAGATCGAGGTCTTCGGTGAGTCGCGCCTCAACGTGGAAGGCGAGGGCGTGGCCCCCAATCAGCAGAAACCTCACGCTCTCGGAGCGAAGCGCGCTCAAGAACTCGGTCCAGTCGCGCGGAATGTTCGTCATAGCCGAAGTACACCCTCCGCAGCTCCTCGAGCGCGTCGAAGCGTTCCTGAGGCGTGGCAGCCTCTCTGTCGGCGCGATCCGCCTGCCAGGCGTCGCGCAACGAGAGTGCACGGATCACCCGTTCCATGGTCGAAATCGTAGCACGGGAGGGTGCTGCGCACGGACGCTGCGCGCGCGACGACACGACGCCACCCGCCCCCACCGGGAGCGGTCATGGTCGAGCCGCAGGCGGATCGCCCGGCGAGCGAGCGCTCCCCCGGGGATCGCCCCGCCGATCGCGCACGCGGTTCCCGCGCTCGTCAGCCCCGTCGCGCGAGCTTCTTCAGCTTGGCCGCCGCCTCGGCGAGCGTGCCGCCGTAGGGTCGGAGCCAGTCGGGTGGCGCGGCAGCGTCGAAGGCGAGCCAGGCGGTGTCGCGACCGGTCGCGCCGCCGTGCTGCGAGCGCAAGCCGCCGACCTCGCGGCCGTCGGCGATCGAGGCTCTCCAGCGCCGCAGCAACTCGGCTTTGGGCAGCACCCAGCAGTGAGCGTCGAAGGGGCTCAGCCCCAAGCAGATCGCGAGCTCGTAGTCCTGATCGCGGAGCTGCTGGAACTTGTAGCCGCCGTTCTTCCACAGCGTGCTCAGCTTGATCTCGACGCGGTGGCCGTTGACGAGGCGATCCGCAGCGGTGTCGGGCGATCGCGCGACGTCGAAGCCCCGCGTCGCGAGCCAGCCCGCGACGAGCTTCTCACCGATCGAGCCGACCTGCCTCGACGGCCGCATCTTGATCCAATGGAAGGGGCTACCGCGCCAGGCGAGATCCTCCGCGGCGTACTCGCTCGAGAGCGTGGCCGCGAAGCTCGCGAGGGCCTGCACGTCCGGATCGGTGATCCTGCCCATCAGAAGAGCCTCCCCTGCGTCGCAGGAGGAGCCTTGCGCTTGGTGCTCGCAGCGGGCCGCGCGACCTGCAGATCGCCCGCGAGCACGAGGTCGAAGTTCGTGAAGCGACGCTTCATCACCTCGATCGCCTCGTCGCTCTCGTCGACGAGCACCACGTCGCGCCCCACGCTCGCGCCGGCCTCGCCGAAGGAGCCGCTGCCCGCGAAGAAGTCGAGCAGGCGGTCGCCCGGCTTCGAGTGCACGCGCACGATCCGCGTGAGGATGCCGAGCGGCTTCTGCGTGGGGTAGCCCGTCTTTTCCTTGCCGTTGGGGCTCACGATCGTGTGCCACCAGGCGTCGGTGGGTGTCTTGCCCCGAGCGGCCTTCTCTTCGCCGACGAGGGAAGGCGCCATGTAGGGGATGCGGTCGATCTCGTCGTACTCGAAGCAGTAGGCGCTCGGATCCTTGGCGTACCAGAGGATGTTGTCGTGCTTGGGCGACCAACGGTTCTTCGCGCGTGCGCCGTAGTCGTAGGCCCAGATGATCTCGTTGATGAAGCTCTTGCGCCCGAAGATGCCGTCGAGCGCGACCTTGGCGTAGTGCACCTCGCGGTAGTCGAGGTGGAGGAAGAAGCTGCCCGTGGGGCTGAGCAAGCGGTAGGCCTCCTCGAGCCTCGGCACGAGGAAGGCCATGTAGTCGTCGAAACGATCGGCGTAGCCGCTCGATCCGAGCACCGTCGTCTTGTAGCGCTTGCCCTGGAAGCCCACGCGATCGCCTTCGTCGTCGCGCTCGGTCTTGATGCGGGTGCGCGACTGCTCCTTGCCCGTGTTGAAGGGCGGGTCGACGTAGATCAAGTCGAAGGAGCCGTCGTCGAAGCCGCGCAGCACCTCCAGGTTGTCGCCTCGGTACAGCGTGACCGTGCCGCACTCGGCCGGGCGCGCCGGAGGCGTGTAGTCGGGGCGCGCGGAGGCGGCGTCGGTGCTCATCGGAAGGAGTGGAGGGTAGGCCGGGGAGGGCGCGTGCTCAACGGCGGTGGGAGAAGACCTCACCGGCACGCTCGCCGGCAGTTCTCCTCGCGCGCGGAGAGGTGCTTGGTCATGCAGCTTTCGACGCAGGCTTCGACCTGCCGGAGCCGCTCTCCCTCCTTGACCCTCGCGTCGTTCTGCCGGCGCTTGTCCATCAGGGCGGTCACCTTTCGAAGGTTCGTGAGCAGCTCGGGCTGGACCCGGCACGTGCCCGGCTCGCCCTGCAGCTGACGGACGAACTGACGCTCGGCGAGCACCGCGACTGGGAAGTTCGCACGGACCTTGGCCGCGCCGAGCATGGCACCGAAGCCCTCGACCGTGAGGAGGCTGAGCGGGTGGATGTCTGGGCCGAGCGCGTTGGCGTCGTAGTAGTCCAACGCCATCGCACGCACTTCCGCGCACGCTGCCTTCGGCCAGGCTCGAGCCTCCTCGTCTTCCACGCGCTTGCGCTCTGCAGCTCTCTGCTGGTTCTCGCGCTGCCGCTGCGCCATGGCGAGGCGTGCCTGCTCGTCTTCCGCCGCCTTCTCGGCGGCGAGCTTCGCCTCGTGTCGGTCCCGTGCGGCCTTCACGACGGCGAAGACCGAGACGTCGATCGTGTGCACCGGTACGCCCGCCACCTGCACCTCGAGCCGCTCGGCCATGGGGTGTGCCTCGCCGAGGGCTCCGAGATCCACCTCGAAGGAGCCATCGTCTTCGGTCACACCCTCGATGGCCCAATCGTGTGAGGGCATCACCAATGCGAACTCGAGGCCGCTCACGGCGCGCTCTCCGCACGCCTGCCCTCGTTCGGCCCGGACCACCTTCGGCATCGCTGGTTGCCTCTCGGAGCTGTCCATCGCTCGGATGCTGTTCACGACCGCGCCGGTGAGCATCGCCACGCCCAGACCTGCGATGATTCCGCTGGCCAGGCGAACCTGCGCCTCTTCCTTCTCGGGGCAGCCCCTACCTTCGACGAAGGTGCACGGCGTCGCGAGCCCCCAGGCTCCAGCGGCGACGGCGGGCGCGCCTACGACGTAGCCCAAGAGGGTGGCCCCGGCCGCCCTCTCCGAGAGCACCCGGTTCGTCTGTTCGACATGCACCTGCGGAATGGTCATCTCCTGGAAGCACGTGTCGACCTGCTCCGCCGTGAGGCGCGCGGTTCGCGCGCCGGTGTCGGTCATTCGCCAGCGGATCTCGGACTCGCGCAGCGTTCGAGTGACCGTCTCCTGGTCGCGGTCGGGCACGACCGCCGAATGCGTCGCGCTCTTCACCTCGCACCCCATCGACACGAACGCCCACAGGCAGGCCGCGGCAGACACGTAGTAGCTCCTCATCGACGACACCCTCCTCGGCGCGACGAACGCGCGCCCACCAGCTTGCGCCCGCGCTGCGACGCACTTCGACGCACCGCTGGATGGCGCGGTGCGAGCTCGTGACGCGCACCCGCACGCTCACTCGCCGAAGCCGAGCGACTCGGTGAACTTGCGCGCGTGGAGCTCCTCGCCGCCTTCGGCCTCGAAGTGCCAGCGCACACCGCGCTGGTGCACGAAGGCGTGGAAGAGCTCGTGGGCGAATACGCGGCGTGCGTCCATCGCCAGAGTGAGACCACCTCGGCCGTCTTGCTCGCCCACGCCGTTGTGGATGAACGCATGGCGGAAGCTGCCCCAGTACGAACCGACGAGCGTGAGCCCACGCACGGACCCCTCGACGCGCATGCGCCCCTCTTCGTCGTTGAGCTCACGCGGACCTCTGCCGGGCGGGATGACGCTCATGGTGAGGCGCAGCGGAGCGACGACGGGCATCGTGACGCCCGCCACGGCCATGCGGCGGTCGAGCTCGTCGACGACGCTCCGGCACAGCGCACCCAGCTCGGCGATGAGCTTCGGGTGGGGCTTGGAGGTGACGTGAAGGACGCCGCTGTCCTTCCACTCGATGATCGTGACCTCGGGGCACCCGGCGAGCTCGATCGGCTTCGCGAGACGCTCCTCCGGCAGGGGCATGAGCGCGCCGATGAGCGCAGGGTGCCGGGGGGGCGTGGGCGGAGGCGGATACACTCCGAGCGCGATGGGTGGCGGCGCACCTCGGTCCCGCGGCCCGTCGTGACGCTGCGCTCGGCGAGCGCTCCGTGGCACAGGAGGGCGCGCAGGATCGTGTGCGTCTCGCAGCGCCTGGGGGACCTCGACCGGCTCGAGCAGCGCGCGTGACGAGGCCGCAGCCGACGCGATCGCCGGCGTGGCGGATCGGACGCGCTCGTGGGCCTGCGACCCGGGCGCGCATCCCAGGCCAACGACGGCTCCGAGCCAGAGACCCAGCGAGAGGGCCCGCGCCGAGCAGGTCGGTCGCGAACGGATGAAGGTGGAGAGGGCGTCCATGGTCGGACGATCATCGCCACCGCTTGCGACGCGCTCGTTCGCATCGGAGCGCGACCCGGAAGGAGGGCGCTCGCGAGACGCTGAACGCGGGAGTCGGACGAGGAATGTCAGCTCCGGTGCAGGTCGACCCCTTGCGCATGCAAGGACCGGACGAATGATGGCGCTGCGGGGCCGACGGCCACCGAGGGTTTCGCTCGTCCATCGATCGGGCGTGGCCCTGGGTGGAACGCGCACGTGCGCGCGCCGGCCCCTGTCGTTTGCAGTCGGCAGGAGCGTCAGATCCCCCACGCCGCGGCCGTCTCATCGTCACTCCCCCCTCTCGCGAAAGGACCCTCGCCATGCGCCGAACTTCCCCCCCAACGTCAGCGGCCTGCTCCTGCGGCTTGGTGTCCGACGACCCCTGCGTGGGTGCCTGCGCGCGAGGAGCGCAAGCGCACGACGATGAGCCCGCGGTGTCGACGCTCTCCGTGGCGAGCGACGCGAGCGGCTTCACCGTGGTCGCACCTCGGGCCTTCACCACGGTCGCGGGCGACACGGTCCACCGGCTGACGCCGAGCACCCTCGACGCCGACCAGGACGCCGACAAGGTCTGCTGGCTGCTCCTCCTCAAGGACCTCGGCCGCAAGCGCTGGTTCGCATCGCGCGCCAAGCGCCTCTCTGCTGCGGGGTCGGCTTGATGACCGCCTCGACGCGTCGCCGCCGCCTCGACCTCGCGACGGGACGGCACGCCGACATCACCGCGCGCCACCTGCTCTTGATCCGCCTCATCCCGAAGGCTCCGCGCTCGACCGACGTGGCGCAGCTGCTCGAGCAGTTCGAGCTCGCCGGGCAGCGCGTGGGCAAGCGCTGCCTGCAGCGCGACCTGGCCCTGCTCGAGGCGCGCATGCCGCAGCTCGAGTGCGCGCGATCGAGCAAGCCCTACCGCTACGCCTGGGCGCGCGACGCGCAGCCCTGGTGGCACGGCATGGACCACGCCACGGCCTTCGTGCTCGCGCTCGCCGACCGCCTCGGTCCGCTCATCCCGCGCGAGCTGCGCGGCGTGCTCCTGCAGGCCTTCACCGAGGCGCACCGCGTGCTCGGTCGCGCTCCGGAGGGTCGCCTCTCACGATGGCTCGAGCTCGTCGCGAGCCTCGTACCCAGACCGGACGGTCAGAGCGCAGAGGCCGTCATGCAGGCGCTCTTCACGCGCGGCGACGTGCGCGTCGAGATCGACGCCGAAGGCGGCCCGGCGCAGCTCGTACTCGTGCCGCAGCCTGGCCCCGCGAAGGCGCAGCTCAGGCTCGTCGAGCGCGACGGCGGCGAGCGCGGCCTCGAGCTCAGGCTCGGCTGAGCCATCGCGCCGCACGCCACGGCACCGCGCTGGGGGGCGCGAGCCGTGGCGCGGCGCGCGCGATCAAGCCAGCGTGCTGCGCAGGATGCGGCCCACGTGACGCGTGAGCTGGTGGAGCGGCACGTTCGGCACGCTGTGGGGATAGATCGAGCGCACGTGGTCGGCCCGCGCTCCGACGCCGATCCCGATCAGCGTGATCGCCTCCGAGAGCGCGCGCACCGCGTCGCTCAGATCCTCCTCGTTCGAGCGACGCCCCTCGGGGTGGCCGTCGCTCAGTACGATCAGCACGCGGTCGGGCTCCGGTCGCGCGAGCAGCGCGCGTGCAGCCTCACGCAGACACGGGCCATCGTCGTTGTAACGGAACTGGTTGCGGCCCCCGATGCGCGTGCCGGCTGGCTCGTCGACGCAGCTCGCGAGTCGCGCGCGGGCTCTCTCGTCGAAGGGCGCATCGAAGGGCAGCACCTCGATGCACTCGTCCTGGAAGCCGACGATCGAGCAAGGCAGCGCGAGCTCCGTGAGCGCCTCGGCGAAGACGCGAGCCGCGCGCAGCGCCTGCAAGACCGGCTCACCGCGCATCGATCCGGAGAGGTCGACGAGCAGCAAGAAGGCCGCCCTCGCGCGGTCGGGCGCGGAGCGACGCCGCCAGACGCGCTCGGGGCTGCCGTGGCGTGCCGAGGCGGCCATCGCGGCGCGCAGATCGAGGGAGATGCCGCGATCTGCGTGGCGCCGGCGACGGGTGTGGGCTCGCTCGGGGAGGCTCGCGCGGAGCTCCGCGAGCAGGTCCGCCGTGTCGGGCAGCATGCCGTCGCAGCGCATCCAGGACGAGGCGTCGTCGTCGACGGCGTCACCGGGCGCAGGCCTCTCGGCGAGCTCGCGATCGTCGAGCGCCCCTAGGCGCGAGGCGTCGGCCCACGACCACGAGGCGCCTCGCGAGGCCGTGGTCGCCCCTCCGGCGCAGCGATCGAGCTCGCCGGCGTTGGCAGGAGGGCCATCGCGCCCTGGGTCGAGCTCGTCTCGACCGCGCCCACAGACCTCACGCAGCCAGCCATCGACGACGCGCCTCGCGAGCTGGAGCTCCTCCGCGCCGACGGGCTCAGCCTGCTCGGCCGGTGGCAGCTGCCAGGCCCCACGAACCAGGCGATGCGCCCAGGCGAACTCTCCGGCGTCGATGACCTTGCGCACGTCGCGCTGGAGCTCCTCGCTGCGCGCGAGCAGCCGCGCGACGGCGCGCACGTCGGCGTCGATGGCTTCGCCGACGTGGGGCAAGATCTGCTCGCGCACGAGCAGGAAGGCGCGACGAGCGAGCACGCGGATCCAGGCCTCGAGGCGATCGGTGGTGTCGGGAACGCTCGGGTCGAGGTGCGGCGCGACCTCGTCGAGGTAGCGCTGGAGGGCGTCGTCTGGCGCGTCGCGCAGCGATGGGTCCGGCAGGGTCTCGAGCACGTAGCGGCGGCGAGCCTCGCGCGTGGCATCGAGGATCCTCGGGACCAGCTCGTGCTGCGGCTCGACGCTCGGCGCGCAGGGCGCGAGCCCGGCGAGCACGGCGCCCTCCCAGAGGAACGCGTCGATCAGCGGGAGTGTCACCCCGGGCGCGGGAGGCGTGACCTCGTCACGCTCTCTCACCTTGAGCGCTTCGAGCCAGGGGCGCACGCCGACGAAGCGGCGCGCCACGAAGTGCTCCACACGAGCGTCCTCGAGCACGTTGAGCAGGCTACGCACCACCGGAGCGTGGGTGCCGCGGTCACGGAAGTGCGCATACCTCGACACGAGCGCGTGTCCGACCTCGTGGGCGATGAACGGGGCGCAGGCGTCGACGCCGAGCCGCTCGAGGTCGGCGCCTGAGGCGAAGACGGTGCGGGTGCTCGGCCGCCAGCACCAGCGATCGGCGAGCAAGTCGAACCCGATACTGGCGTCGTGAGCCAGCCCTGCGGCGAGCGCGTGCAGCTCCGCGAGCTCTCTCTCGCGCTTCATGCGACCTCCGCGGCTTGCATCGCCTCGAGCACGAGCATGCGCTCGTCGAGCCCGTGCGCGTCGAGCTGCCTCGTGAGCACGGAGCGATCGGCGGGGTGCGTGCGCTGCACGTAGTAGCGCTCGATGGCCTCCCACATCGCCGAGCGGAGCGCGTCGGGCCCACCCCGGCGCGCTCGCTGTGCGATGAGCTCGATCACCGAGAGCAGCGTGCGTCGCGTGGGCGGAAGCCTGTCGGGGCGCTCACCTCGGTCGAGCTTGGTGGTCGCGAGCGCCTGCGCGTAGGCCACGTGCATCGAGGCGAGCGCGTCGACGAAGGTGCCCACCACGCGATGGCCCGACAGCTCGGGCCAAGGCGCGGGCAGCTTCGAGCCGGCCCAGCGGCGCGCGCCGAGCTCGACCTCGGGGACCTCGCCCTCGGTCGCGTAGCGCAGGAAGGCGTGCACGCCGAGCAGGCTCGGCTCCTCGACGCGACGGTGCGCGCGGAAGCGATCGAGCAAGGCCGGGCTGAGCGGCTGCCGACCGGCGTGCGTCGACGGATTCATCGTCGCGATCACGCGAAAGCGCGGGTGCACGCCGGGGCCTGCGATGCGCTCGCCGTCGTGCTCGGTGAGCGTGAGGCTCGGGTGACGCTCGAGCGCGGAGTCGAGGCGCTCGACGACCTCGGGCTCGGCGAGGTTGAGCTCGTCGAGCAAGAGCCAGTAGCCCTCTCGCATCGCCCGCACCGCGAGCCCGTCGTGCCAGCGGAACCCGCCCTGCTCTGCGGGCACGTAGCGACCCACCAGCTCGCCGGTGTCGGTGTGGCCATGCAGGTTGACCCGGACCACCGGCTGACCGAGCAGCGCCGCGAGGTAGAGCGCGACGCTCGTCTTCGCGCTGCTCGTGCCGCCCTCGAGCAGGCAGGGCTCGCCGAGCTCGACCGCGCGAGCGACGTAGAGCAGGAGCTCGGCCGTCTCGCTGTCGACGCAGTAATGGCGGAAGTCGTCGAGGCGCGGCGCGAGCGCGTGCGGCGCATTCGTGACGCGCTCGAGCTCGCAGTCGCCGATGCGCACCATCGATTCGTCGCGCTCGACGAAGCTCCTCGGGATGCGCTCTCTCGCGGCAGGTCGCTCGAGCTCGGCGCGGAGCGCCTCGAGGCGCGCGGCCACGGGCGGCTCGAGGGCCTTCTTCGGTTCACGGCTGCGGATCGGGAGACCTCGCTCGGACTCGTCGCGAGGTACGCCGGGTTCGCGGTCGTCGTCGACCTCGAGGTGCGCCGGCAGCATCACGAAGATGTCGTTGTCATCGGCGGCGAAGCTCGCGTCGAGCTTCGGCTCGAAGCCGAGTTGATCGGCGCAGATCCGGGCCACCTCCTGCGCGATGACCGTGGGGGCCGCGCCGAAGCGCAGGGCCTGCTCGCCGAAGCGAAGCGCGAGCGCCGGCTGCTCGCGGGGGGCGTCGACCCGATAGCCCGCCGCTTCGAGCGCAGCGCGCAGCTTGGTTCGCGCACCGAGCCGCCCGAACACCGTCACGGCGAAGCTGCGCCGATGACGCAGGAGCGCAGCCCGCGGGTCGTCGTCGGCGAGCACCCTCCACGGGATGTCGATGACGACGTCGTCCGACGCTCTGGAGTCGCGATGTTCGGGGGCGGGAGGCTCGTGGCCGAGCTGCTCGCCGATCTGCGCGCGCAGACGATCGCAGAGCGCGGCGTGCAGCGACGCCGCTTCGCTGCGCAGGCTGTTGCAGCAGACGCGGAAGCCGACGCTCGGCGCGGGGCTGTGCTCGTGCCTCGGGTCGGCGAAGCCGAGCTCGCGAAGGAGCGCGAGCACGGGCTCGGAGCGCAGGGCGTCGTCGGAGCGCACCGTGACGCGAAAGCGCGCGTGCGGCGCTCCACGATAAGCGCGGAGCTCGCCGCGCGCGTGCGCCCCGAGCGGGAGCACGACGCGGTCGATCGTCCGGCTGGCGGGGCCCAGGCGGCGAGCGGGCCGGTCGGGCCGCTCGAGGAAGGGGTGGCTCTCGAGGTTGACGCCTCGCTCCTGCAGGAAGGCGCGCACCTCTCGAGCGACGAGCGACAGCTCCTCGTCGAGCCCGTGCGCGACGAGCGGCCCGGGCTCCAGCGCGAAGCTGCGACGGGGCTCCATCTGCCAGAGGATCTCCTCGTAGGGAGGGATCTCGACGCGGAAGCCCAGCTCGCGGAGCCGCGCCGCGAGGCCGCTCGCCGCGATGAGATCGTCGGACTCGAGCTCGATGCCGAAGCGCTCGCGCGCGGGGCGCGAGGCGACCTCCGGGCGTACGAGATCGAGCTGGATCTGGTGCGCTTCGAGCGTAGGCAGGATCGACTCCTCGAGCACGAAGCCCCTGCGCTCGAAGAGCCAGCGGAGGCTACGCACCAAGAGCGATGGCGCGCCTCCGTGGCGCAGCTCCGACCTGAGCGGGCGCCCCTCGCCCGAGAACTTCACCGAGTGCGCCTCGAAGCGATCGAGCAGAGCGCGCGCCGCACGCCGGTCGTAGGGGTCGTCGAGCCGCACCTCGACCGCGAGCTCGCCGAAGCTCTCCCGCGCGCTCTCGCAGGACAGGTCGAGCTCCGCGTCGACGTCGAGCGAGTCGACCTCCTCGAGGTCGAGCTCGAAGCTCGCGATCGACTCCAGCAAGCCGCGCTGCGCGGCGCGGTCGAAGCCCGGGCCGAGCCGCAGCGTGCCGTGATGCCCCAGGCTCCGGTCGACGCTGACCTCGTGGCCCTCGGCGCGGAGCGCGTCGGCGATCGAGCGAGCGAGAGCACGGTGGATGGAACGGATGCGGAGCTTCGCCATGAGACCTCGTTCGAGCGCGGGGAACAGGGGCCGCCCTCGGAGAAGCAGACGAAGTCCGCCCTGCGACACAGCTGGTCGCGGCGATGCGACGCGCACGCACATGGGTGGAGGCGCGGCGCTGGTCCGACGGAGCGTGTCGCGGGGGGT